>Ga0172382_10000366_pt1 | contig 84273 bp, 69 predicted proteins | sample Leawel138RmetaG_FD_122245 | JGI IMG/M metagenome (GOLD analysis project Ga0172382, IMG submission 122245) | Leachate microbial communities from a municipal landfill in Southern Ontario, Canada - Leachate well 138R metaG | ecosystem: Engineered > Solid waste > Landfill > Unclassified | place...
CCGTCTTCGTTAAATATGACCACCGTTGTACCCTCAGGTACCGGTCTCGAAGCAAACAAGCTTGCATCAATCGATTCGGGAAACTCCAGATAGCGAACATTCGCTTCAATAATCCTAAAACTTTCTCCATCTTCAGTTATGATTTCTAGAGACATTTTCACTCGCGAGGGCAGGTACAGACCCTCATGAATCAAATAATCAAAATCTGAGGATACAAGCGTAATTTCGTCATCATCTTTGATGTGTTCGCGCATTTCTATTATTTTCCAGCCATTATCTTTTTCGCACATCCAAGAATAACGGGCATTATCAGTATCCACACTCAACCGGTAGCAGTTCTTACCGGGAAATAAATTCCCTAAGTATTCGAAATCGTTTTCTTCCGGCTGTGTAACAATCCTGTCCCAAAGCTTTGCCGGTTCCCAAGCAAATCTTCCATGTAACCAGCCTGAACAGGAGTCACCACCTTGTCTTTCAAAGGTAGATTTACGATCACTACGGATAACTTCTCCATCTGAGGGCAGAGGATGCAGTGGGTCTAAAAACAGTTGAACATCATAAGCATCTGCTTTCTTATCATTATAATAATTAAATAAGTCAGAACCATTAAAAGCAAAAAGTTGGAGATAGGTCTTTTTCGCCTTCTCTACATAACGACATATAGCCCATAGACCGTTATCATTCAAATATAGGTTTTTTTCACGACGAGCAATCTGTTCTGTCGGAGCATTTTGAGAACGATAAACAGTTTCCATAATATGAGTTTCTGCGATAAATGGTATATTACGAATCGCAGATAGATAGTCTATGAATTCTTGTCTTTCAGTAGAATCTGATGATTGACAAACATTCGATACTAACAACAATAAAATGCATAGCAACTTTTTCATAGTATTTCGCTCCATAGTGTACTTGAATACTGAAACGATAGATTTTGCTGCCCGTGTGTTCGACGGATAAGCCGGGGGAATAGCAGTCGCCGGTTTGCATAGCGTTGGTTTTGGATATCTTTTCTACCCTCCCAATATCTTAGGGTATTTTGAATTCTTCGGGCAGATGTTATAACAGGATCATCAACATATTGAGGTCGATGATAGTGTGACCTTATGAGCCGGATAAGAGGCACATATCCATGGTTCCGGTATGTGTATGTTGAGGGGGAAAAGGTTTTTCCGATAAAAGGTTGGGAAGGACTCGGAAAGAAGGGAACGCAGCAACCCACCCCAATCCACGAACAGATTATTGCTGCAATCACACCCCGCAATGTGTGTTTCGCCCTTAGCCTATAGGCGTGTATTTGTTTCGGATAGGTCATACAAACTTCTCCAATAACAATCATAATACGCTACTGGAGTACAAATGTAAAGTTATTTTTTAATCACGTGGATTTAATATTCGCAATGTGAGCCATTCCTGTAAAAAGATTTTGACAGGGGATCTCTAATTCAGTCTTTTCTTTGGTCGGTTATTGAGTTTGTCAATAGCTCTTTGTATCTGGAGTCTGACAAGGATATTTGCCCTGATTCGCACACGACAGACCAATTTTCCGTGACATTCCTCGTTTCGCTCAGAATAACATGTGGGGATGGATCTATGTGCGCCACATATCGCCTCAATGACACCTGTGCTATAAAGCCGGATTCTTCCCTACTCTCAGTATGGCGACAGGAAGGCTATTTTTCTTTTTACAATAAAGCGCGCACTTGTTCAACGGTTCTGCATGAAGCCAGGGAAGCGAAGGTATTGCGATTGCGCAATGCAACCATAACCTGAGCCAAGAAACACAAATAGGTTTTTTTGGCGTCTTTAGGGGTTGCGAAGAGCACAATGATTTGTACGGGATTATTATCGAGGGCGTCAAAGTCGATGCCGTCCGGAGCAATGCCCAGCGCAATGGTCAGGGCCTGCACCTCCGGTATCCGTACGTGCGGTACAGCAACCCCATTGCCCAGTCCTGTACTTTGAATGGCTTCGCGTTCAAATACAGCCTGCCTCACCTTTTCCAAATCGTCTATATGAGGATTTCCTTCGAGTAAGGCAACAATTTGATCCAGCGCTTCCTGTTTGCTGGCTCCCTCGGGAATAATACAAATACGTGAAGGATCAATGAAATCCAGATTACCGCTCATGAGATCAGCCTCTGTTGAAGATGATTAGAAACTCTGTTTTCCAATGGTAGCTTGGATACGTTCCAGTGCCTTATCGAGTAGGGCGTCCTCTACAGTCAATGAAAAACGTACAAATCCTTCTCCATTTTCGCCATAGGCGGCGCCGGGGGCGAGGACGACAGCCGCCTTCTCAAATACGTAATCGCAAAATTCAGCAGATGTATAACCGGCGGGTACGGGTACCCATAGATAAAAGGTTCCTTTGGGCACCTCAAAATTCCAGCCCAATTCTTTTAACACACGAAGAACCTTATCTCGGCGTCTTTCATAAATTTCCAGCATTGATTCAACAAAATCATCGCAATTATCCAGCGCCTCTATGCCGGCATATTGAACTGCATTGAATACCCCGCTGTCTGTATTTGCTTTGGATGTGGCTATGGCGCGGATAATCTCGGGATTCCCGCTTGCCATTCCAATACGCCATCCCGTCATATTATAGGGCTTGGAAAGAGAGTTCAATTCTACGCCCACTTCTTTCGCTCCCTCTATGTTGAGGAAACTGAGCCGCTCGGTTCCAAAGACGACTTCACTATAGGGGTTGTCGTAACAAACAGCGATTTCATAGTTCTTGGCGAAAGCAACCAAATCCTGCAAAAATTCACGTGTTGCCACCGCGCCGGTGGGGTTATTGGGATAATTTAAATAAAATGCCCGTGCCTGCCGCGCAATGTCTGAAGGGATTTCGGTGAGATCGGGCAGAAAGTTATTTTTCGCACGCATCGGCACCGGTGAGGGCTGTGCTCCCACAAACCAGATGCTCGGTTTATAGCCCGGATAGCCGGGATCAGTGACCAGTACCAGATCGCCCGGATTGATGACGCCCAAGGCGAAATGGTGACATCCTTCTTTAGATCCGATCAGGGCGATGATTTCAGATTTAGGATCCAAGCTTACGTCGTAGCGCCGCTGATACCATCTTGCTACTGCTTCACGAAACTGCAGCATCCCCCACTCTTCATCGGTGGGATAACGGTGATTGGCTTTGTCTTTGGCCGCCTTTGCAAGGGCTTCAATAACGGAATCGGGTGTGGGATCGACGGGATCACCGATTGCCAGGCTAATAACATCAATTCCTGCGGCTTTCGCATTATTGATTTTGTTTCTCAGCGTCATGAACAAATAAGGAGGGATTTTCCCAAGACGATCAGCAGTGAACATAGTTTCTCCCGGTTAGGTGTAGTATTCCGCACTAGCGATTATTGTTTGGATAGAAGAGGCTCGGTAAATATTTTAATCCGATCCATTTCCCCTATCATTATAGCCTTAGATCAAAGTTTGGGTCAAGACAGGGATAGAAGCCCATAAAGGCGGTGGATTTTATCGTGGGTCTTGCTGTTCTATCAACAGCACCACTTGTGCGGAGATAGCCTCTCCTCTGCCCTCGGCTCCGAGCGCTTCATTGGTACGCGGTTTTATGGAGACCGCTGAAAGCGGAATTGCTAAGGACTGCGCCATATTGTGTTTCATCGCTTCCAGATAAGGCTGCAGTTTAGGGCGCTGCGCAATGATATTGGCATCCATTTGCAGGGGAACACAGTGCTTTTCTCGGAGCCGCTCCACGACCGTTGAAAGGAGCTTCATGCTGTCGGCATCTTTGAATGCGGGGTCGGTATCGGGGAACAAAATGCCGATATTGGGTAATCCTGCTGCGCCCAGCAAGGCATCGGCCACGGCATGACATAAGACATCGCCGTCGGAATGGGCGACAAATCCACGTTCAAAAGGAATGGTGACGCCGCCTAAGATTAATGTTTTTCCCGCCTCTAAACGATGTATGTCATAGCCAATACCGATTCGTATCATAGCATTCCTCGTTGCACTAAATATTCTGCATAAACAATATCTTCAGGCGTCGTTATTTTAAAGTTTATTGCGTTGCCTTCTACGAGTTTCACGGGGAATCCTGCAAGCCGTACCAAGGAAGCGTCATCGGTCACTGCGCGCCGTATTTCAATAGCTTGTTTGTAAGCCTCTTTAATAATGTGGGTTTGGAATACTTGCGGCGTTTGGCATGCCCACAGCCGTGAGCGGTCCGGTGTGCGTTCCAAGAAAGCATCTTCATCGCCTTGCAAAATGGTATCCGACACAGGAATCGCCACCGTTGCCGCTCCTTCTTGTTGAGCTGTTGCCACGGCGTTGTGCACGGCAGCAAGCCTTATGAAGGGCCGTGCAGCGTCGTGGATCACCACAATATCCGTGTCCCTGTCCAAGACTTTGAGTCCGGCTTCGACAGAGTCGCTTCTTTCTAAACCGCCCGGTAGTAAGATAATGCTATCGTGCAGCGATGCCGTTGCTGCTGCAAATTCCTTGTGCCATGATTCCGGATGAACAACAATCATCCTCGTGTTGCCTGCCATGGGGGCGAAGCGTTCAAGGGTATGCAGTATAAGCGGCTTTCCCGCAAGGGGTACCAAAGCTTTGGGTTGATCTGCTCCTAAGCGGCGTCCCAGCCCTGCGGCGGGAATGATAATCTGAAACTTCATTTAGAGAGGCCGTTGAAACGGGCGAAAATCATTCTTCCGGCAGAGGTTTGTAAAACACTGGTTACCAAAACCTGAACAGAGCGCCCTAAATAGCCGCGTCCGTTATCGACTACCACCATGGTTCCGTCATCGAGATAGCCCACAGCCTGCGTGGGTTCTTTGCCTTCTTTGATGAGCTTAATTTCCATGGTTTCGTCGGGCAGTACAGCGGGTTTCAGCGCGTTCGCGAGGTCGTTGATATTCATCACGACGACGCCTTCAATTTGCGCTACTTTGTTCAGATTAAAATCGGTGGTGAAAATACGTGCATTATATTGCTTGGCGAGCAGCACCAGTTTTTCATCCACTTCACGGCTGTTGCCGGGGTTATCCTCAATAATACTCACGCCGACAGGATAGGCGCTTTCTTGGAGGGCTTTGAGGATGTCCAAGCCACGCCTGCCCTTGGCGCGGCGGATAATATCGGAGGAGTCGGCAATATTTTGAAGTTCTTTCAAGACAAAGCGGGGAATCAACAAGGTGCCTTCAATAAAACCGCTCAGGCAAATGTCTGCGATGCGCCCGTCAATGAGTACGCTTGTATCCACAAGCTTTAAGGATACAGATGTGGACGATTGGATATTGCGTGTCCGCACAGCCGAAACGAGAGCGGTCCAATTGGAGGCGCGTGTGAGGCCCAGGTAGATGCCGATGTATCCAAAGACAAGTACAATGGTGACCGAAATAAAGAGTTGATAGGTTACTTCCAAATCGGGCAGCCAAAAGAGCATGTAACGGGAAACAGAATAGCCGGCAATGAGCGCAAGCACAACAGCGACGACGGAAGGTGCGACGCGCTCGTACATCTCTTGCGTCACAAAGAAGAGCAGTATCAAAACAGCGCCCGAGATAAGCGCCCCGGCAAAGCCCCCCAAACAAGTCCACATCAGTCGGTTTTGAATCACTTGACCGGCCTCTTCCAGATTACCTAAGATCAGGCGCGCCCAAGTGAGACCCAAAATGATGCAGGCTGCCACAAAGAGAACGCGAACAATTTTTACGATCATTTTATAAATCCCCTTTAATTCAAAAAACGTTATTTATAAGCCGGCAACACATCTCATTACAATACGTGTTAAAAGCGGTTCCGATGCATTCGCCGTTTCAATAATCTTATTGATATCGGCGGGCTGGAGAGCATCAGGAAAACACTCGTCGGTAATGACTGAAAAGCCCAGTACTTTCAAGCCGGCATGAACAGCGGCGATTACTTCCGGCACCGTGCTCATACCCACGGCATCCGCGCCGATAATACGCATAAAACGGTATTCAGCACGGGTTTCCAAACAGGGACCTACACAGCCGAGATACACGCCGCGCCGGAGCTTTATCTTTTCTTCCAATGCGGCCTTTTCTGCAAGGTCTATGAGTGCCGGTGTATACGGTGCCGACATATCAGGAAAGCGTGGACCCAGACTATCGTCATTTTTTCCAATGAGCGGATTATCTATCATCAAATTGATGTGATCGGTAATGACCATAAGATCCCCGGCAGAGAACTGAGGATTTAAACCGCCTGCCGCATTGGAAACAATCAAGCTATGTGCGCCTAAGGCTTTTGCGAACCAGACGGGAAAACATAATTCTTGCATGGAATAGCCTTCATAACGGTGAAAGCGTCCGTTGAAGGCGATGACACGGCGTCCTGCTAAAGAACCATAAATTATTTCTCCGGCGTGACTGTCTACTGTGGATACGGGAAATCCGGGCAGCGATTCATAGGGCACTATTTCCGGAGATTCGATTTGGTCAGATAGCATTCCTAAACCTGTGCCCAAAATAAGGGCGATCTCCGGTTCTACCTGCAGTTTTGCTGTCAAGACTTTTTGTGCTGTCTCAATACGCTTTTTCAGATTCAACGCATTCTCCTGTATCTATTCGACCTCTATTATTTAACAATATTATAATAAAGCGAAAATTATGTCAACAAATTCTTTTGACTCGGCTTCCTGTCTTAGCTAACAACGGGAAAGGACAATCAAATCCCGTCCTTGTATTAATACCGGCAAGGGACCGAAAGTTTCATGATTCACGGGATATTCAAGCCTTGGTTATTATGGTTTATTTCCACTGAATAGTTCAAGCGATTTCATAACTTCTTCTTTATTCGCCTGACTTATTTTGATACGTTTATTTCTTGACCGGAGTCCTGCCACTAATTGAATCGAGTTCTTTGGTTTCTTCAGTATTTTAGCTAATAGTGAAATTAATGCTTGGTTCGCAGCGTTGTCTATAGGCGGCGCTGTGACCGCGATATGAAGGATCCCTTCGGCAGAGATTTTTATCCGCGGACTTGACGCACGCGGTAAAAGTCTGATTTCCAGCATTACCTCTTCTGTTTGTTTGTCTTTCTTAGTCATGGCTTGCCAGATTCCACACGCCTATGTTGCGGAATTTTTGTTGACGTTGTTCGACAGACCAATAGCCATCTTTATATTGTTTCAAAAAATAGGCAATCTCTTTTCTCAAGTTCGCTGCCATAAAGGCGGGGTCAAGTGTTCCGTTATGTTCTGATTCAGACAGTATTTTGTCGATGAGTCCGCCGGCGAGCAGGTCTGAGGCCCCAGCTTTCAGGGCTTGTGCTGCCAGTCCTTTCTTTTTAGAATCGCGCCAAAGAATTTCTGCGCAGCGTTCGGGCGGACAAATCATATACAGGGCTCCTTCAAACATAACGATATAATCAGCGACGGCGATACCCAACGCCCCTCCACTGCCGCCCTCACTGAGTACAACGGCAAATATGGGACTTTTAATACAGAAAAGAGCCAATAAATTTTGGGCTATGGCACTGCCTTGTCCCCTAGCTTCTGCTTCGATACCGGGGTACGCGGCAGGGGTATCGACAAAATTCAAAATGGGATAAGAAAATTGCTCCGCCATTCGCATTAAGCGTAATGCCTTACGGTAGCCTTCGGGATGAGCCATCCCAAAATTACGATAAACTTTCTCATCGGTCGCAACGCCTTTCTGTTGCCCGATGACCATGACGGTTTCTCCGTTGAATCGGGCGAGTCCCCCCACGATTGCCGGATCATCGCCTGAACATCGATCCCCATGTAATTCGATAAAATCTTCGAAAAGCGCTTCTATAAAAAACATCATCCGCGGCCGGTCGGCATGGCGCGCCCGTTCTACCTGTTGCCACGCATTGTTCGTATTATCTTTATTATTTGTATCCATTTTAAAGGTGGAATATCTCTTTCTAAGGATTGGATAAGATTTTAAAAACAACAGCTTGTCACGGCGCAATAAGCCGCGTGGCAGGTCTCGGTTGTCCACCCCATTATAGCGATAGGACGCCTATCATTTTTTTAGCCGAGACTGCCGGCGCTGCGGAAAACTATTTCCGGTGTAATCTGAATGTGATCTTGTTATTTTAACTGAATGGTGTGATAGAATAAAAAACTTTCTAATTCCTTCTTTCCTATCGCCATGGAGGCGTCATGAACATTTTTATAGTGGGCGGCGGGCGTGTTGGTTCTTATCTTGCCCATATGCTCAGCGAAAAAGACTATGATGTAACGGTCATTGAGATTGATCCTGAACGTCATGAACAGATTGATGTATCGCTCAACGCACGGATTGTGTACGGGGACGGGAATTCCGCCCTGCTGCTCCAATCCTTGCAGGTGGGTGAGTCGGACTTGTTTATTGCCTGTACAGGATCAGACGAGACCAATCTTATTGCGGCTGCAGCCGCCAAAGGTCTGGGCGCACGACAGGTTTTGGCGCGGGTGGAGAAGAATGTCTTTATTGAAGAAAGCTTCCTCTACGAAGGCTTTATGAATGTGGACTACATGCTCAGTCCGGATGCACTGGCCGCGCAAGAAATTGTGAATTATATCATCTATCCCGGCATCTTGGCATCAGAAGATTTTGCACGGGGACAAATCCAACTCCGACAGGTTCGAGTGAGTGCGAAGGCTCCGGCAGACAACCAATTGCTCCGCGACATATTGCCGCCGGGCAGCGGTGTGCTTTTGGGGGTCTTGGAGCGCAACGGGAAAATGAGTATCCCCACGGGCGAGGATCGTATCTTTGCCGGCGATAAAGTTTCTTTGATTGGTAAACGCGGACTCATGCACGGCGCACTGCAAAAATTCCAAGGCGTTGAGCCGCGCATGGAGCATATCGTTATTATGGGAGGCGGTACGATTGGCCGAGCCATCGCACATTCTTTGGAAGGAAAAGTGGCGTCTGTGAAACTTTTCGAAAAAGACAAGGAGCGTGCGGAACATATAGCCACCGGATTTCGTAAGGCCAATGTGCATGTGGTGCATCGCGATGCTACATCGCGCCACAATCTCGAACAAGAACATGTTTTCGATTATGATCTTTTCGTGGCAACTACAGAGGATGATAAACGCAACATTATCGCCGGCGTATTCGCCCGTGAAGTGGGTGTGAACATGGCGGCGGTAGTGGTGCATCATCCCGACTTTGTGCCTTTGGTGGTGAAATTGGGAATTGACATGGTGGTAACACCGCGCGACGCCATCGCCAACAGTGTGTTGAAAATCCTGCGCCAACAATCTATCTCTACTTCGTCCATTCTTCGCGAAGGCGATATGGAAGTCTTGGAAATTAAACCCGGTGCCAACTCCTCCACTATTGGCAAACCCTTACGTGATCTGAACTGGTCAAAGGCGCACAATCTATTGATCGCTTCTATTATTCGTAATGATACGGCTTTTGTGCCCGGCGGCGATGATGTGCTCCGGTCGGGCGATTCCATCGTCGTCATTACGAAAAGTGATGCTATCGCCTATGCGCAACGCTTTTTTACCGGACATTGAGCTACTATATAGGAATCGCTTCTATAAGTCGAATGTGCTGCAATCCCTAGACTCGCGGTTACAATAAATTATGAACCATCGCTCTTTGATAAAAAATCTTGGTTTGGTCAGTATGGCCGTTTCAATCCTTTTCATCCCCTCCCTTCTGTGCAGTTTGTTTTATTGGGAATTCAAGATGAGCGGCGCTTTTCTAAGCACCATGCTATGTTCCTTTACCACCGGACTACTCCTATATGTGTTGAGTCGGCGTGAAAACACTCCTTTGTATCATCGGGAAACGCTGGCTTTGGTGGGGACGGGGTGGTTGATGACCGCTTTTTACGGGGCTTTGCCCTATCTTTTCTCCGGTGAACTTGGTCTTGACAGCGCCTATTTTGAATCCATGTCGGGATTCACGACTACAGGCGCCACCGTGCTCACCGATATTGAAGCGCTGCCTAAAAGTCTTTTATTTTGGAGAAGTTTCACCAATTGGCTCGGCGGTCTGGGGATTATTTTGTTGCTGATTATTATTCTGCCCTTCCTTGGTGCCGGCGGTAAATTGCTGTATCGCTCGGAAATGCCGGGATTGGATAAAGAAAGTATACGACCGAAAATTAAAGACTCGGCCATTATTCTTTTGAAACTCTATTTGACATTGACTTTTTTGTTAACGGCATTGCTTTGGGCGGCAGGCATGAATGGATTTGATGCCCTTTGTCATACCTTTTCGACCTTATCCACGAGCGGATTCTCTACGAAGCAGGATAGTATTGCAGCATTTTCGAGCCCATTGATTGAGGCGATCCTCATCATTTTTATGGTGACGTGCAGCACGAGTTTCAGTCTCCTTTATTGTGTTAGTACCGGGGATTTTAAAACCTTAATAAAGAATTCGGAATTCCGTTTTTATATATTTTTACTGATGTTCTTTTTTATTTTAATTGGAATAGATCTTCACCGCGCCGGCTTTTCCAGGCCCTTTTCCTTTTCTCTATTTCAAACCGCATCTATTATGACAACAACAGGATTTGTTACAACAGACATTGATTCATTTCCTGTTTTTTCCCAATGTATTTCCCATGCAGTGATGCTTGTCGGCGGATGCTCCGGATCTGCCTCAGGCGGCTTGAAAGTAATCCGGGTACTCATATTGTTCAAACTCATGTATAAACATTTAGAACACGCTTTTCGCCCCAAAGATATTCAAGTGCTCCGAGTAGGCGACCTCGTTATCACCACCGAACAGCAAAAATCTCTTTTAAGTTTCTTTGTCATTTATGCTTTTTCTACTGCTGTTGGTGTCTTGTATTTGTCTTTTCTTGATATACCGATTTACAACGGTTTTTCAGCAACTTTTTCCTGTATCAATAATATTGGCGTCGCTTTTGGCGTGAAATCTTTCGCCACCATTCCCATGAGCGGGAAATGGTTGCTTTCCTTGCTGATGGCCATGGGACGATTGGAGTTGTACGCGATCTGTGTTTTGTTTATTCCATCGTTCTGGAAACGCTATTAAGCGATTTAGGAGCGTTGATTGTGCCAATTGACCACAGTTATTTGTTGGATAGCTTGTGCCCTTATTTTACGGAATTTCCCTTATCTTTCCCTTTGAATTTTTTTGAGGAAAACAATGTTAAAAAGGTCTTTGATCCTTTCTGCGGCGGCGGGACAACTCTATTGGCAGGACGAATCAAAAAATGTCAGGTCTACGGTATGGACTCCAATCCTTTTGCGGCTGCCCTTACTCAAGCAAAACTAGCCTCCCCCATCGTTCAAGAACTGATTGACCATGCAGAATCGATCGTGGTGAATAAAGGACTTTCCAAAGAAATAGAATCAGAGCCTTTCTTTCGTCGCTGTTTTTCACAGTCTGTGCTAGAGGTCTTATGCGCCTTTCGCGCGCATTTTAAAGAAGCTCCACAAACAGAATTGGACAGGGTGTTGTACGCCCTTGTGGCAGGTATCCTTCACGGCCCTGAAAGCGCCGGCTTCCCGCGCTATTTGTCCAATCATATGCCGCGCACTTTTTGTCCGCCTAAAGAGGAACTGATTGCTTACTGGCAACAAGAAAAACATCGGCCTCCGGAAGTCGATTTCATGAAACTCTTGACCCGCCGTATTCATTATTTTTTTGACCGCTCTATGAGAGCCGCTTCAGGCGCGTATATACCGGGCGACAATCGCTGTTTGGAAGTCTATCCCAAGGTGAAGGATATAGACTGTGTCCTCTGTTCGCCGCCTTATTATGGAATGGATCATTTTTTTTCGGCGCAATGGCTGCGCTTGTGGTTGCTGGGCATAACGGAGGAGCCAATCGGTCGAACCAACCAAAACAATCCAGATGCCTATGTGGATGATTTGGCGTGTGTGTGGACGAATTGCGCAACCCTCTGTGCGACTAAAGCGACATTGGTTCTTCGGCTGGGTAAAGTTCCGGGGCAATTGAGTCCCTCCCCTATCCAACTCTTTCGTGAGTCTCTATTGCGCTCGTCCGCGAACTGGTCTTTTTGTGACTACAAAAGACTTCCCGCAGCTTCAACGCGCCGCCGCCCGCTCTTCCCTTTTTCAGCGCCCGCAGACCGCCCGACAGAAGAATACTGTCTTACTGCCTTGCTGAACGATTGAAAGACGCTCCTCCCTGCCCCGGGCATTTAAATATAAATCCTTTTCGACCGGTGTCAGATAGGCTCCCCTTTCAGGGCTGTGTCATAAAACAGGGCCCCAGAAAAGGCGGCAGGTCCATTCATGACTGTCTCCCCAAGGAGCCTGTACGCATTCCCAGCAGGAATAGAGAGAGACGGCTACTAGGAGCAGAAAAAGGAACCAGTGGATAGGCTTTCGGAAGGCAAGGATTTGAGGGAGGCTGAAAAATATCAAGACAGGAACCATACCAATATGCCAACGGAATCCGTAGGCTGCACCGCCATAATTATCGGTTTTCAGCACATAATAGACGGTTAAGGCAGCAATGGCGGCAACCATAGCAAGGACAAAAGAGCGGAGCCCTGCGGTATTGTTGCGGAACATACGTACTGCGCCCGGGAAAGCCAGTAACAATACGGGAAATAGAACAAAGCTGCCGAAGCGGCCAAAATTCATATGAAACAAATAGGTCAAGCGGCTTTCGTCTAAACCATCGACACCTATAGGATTTCTCCAATAGGAATTCCTAAAATTGAATACATCCATTCTCACTTGTACAGGCAAGGGGCTGCCGGTAATCATGATCATCAGCGCAACATGTAAGAGCAGCAAGGGTGCTGCGCCTACGGACGCCCAGACGATACATTTTCGGGGGAATTTGAGGAGCAGTCCAAGCCCGATTAAAAAAGGGAAGATGGTTGTGGGGATGTCCGTCACAAATACAAAGGCGCTGCAAAATCCAAAGACGATGAAGCGCCACGCCGACGCTTTCAGCTTCTCCGTATAGAGTCCAAAACCGAAATAAAGGGCGCCACATAAAGCCGCGGCGGCCGGCGTGTGGTTATTGATTTGAAAAGCATAGCCCAAAATGGGTGCTGCAAAAGCAGCACAAAGCAAGGCGATGCCCGCTCGGAAGCCATCCTTAGTATAGAGTTTGAGCAATAACGCGAGGAAGAGCATACCTACCACATAAGGCAGCTTGATGAGTGTGAGAATCATAACTGTCAATAGGGGCTTTAATGCCGCGTCATCGTCCAAGTTCAAGCCCCATCCCCGCTTCATAGCGACATATTCGACAGCCATTAAGAAAGGCAAGACCGGCGGTTTACTGGAAATCATGTGCCCATTCGGGAGTTGTACCTTATCGACGGTCCGCACCTCATAGGGATTAGGCGCTTCGGTAAGGGGTCGGTCAACGTACCAAGTGCCGTCATGGATTAGGGCGTAAACGGATGCTAACCGACTGGTCACGGTTTCACCGACGACAATGCCGGGGTCGTATAAAAAGATAGGGATAATACTTATTAGAAACGCGAGGCATAGGAAAAAACGATCCCGCAGTCTCATGGTTGGCGTACATGTTTCTTCCCATGGCTGCGCCGTTGTTTCTTGCATTACTTCAGAGGTCGAACTCTTATTCTCCGCCACGAATACGCTCCCACATACGTCCAAACCAACCGCGCTGGTCTTCTTCGGGATTCACACGGACTGTTTCCTCCTCATGGGGAACCCAGGCGCCGTTGATTTGTTCTTCTGTTGTTCGGGCGTCAAAAATTGCTCCCGTTTTTATCCAACGCCCATTTCGCCATTCGTAGACGAGCAGTTCTTCGCCCACATCGCGCAGGAAATCGGTATCAGCGGCCGCGCGTGCTTCTTTGCGATGCATTTGAGTTGAATAGCGAATTTTGTTTAATTTTACTTCTGCGATGAGGGGCCTCGCCCGCGAGTCATTTTCGCGGAACTCGATTTCCACATCCTCAATAGCATCGGTGTAGATAAAATATTCTTTGAAATAGTAGGGCCGGCGATAGATTACCGGTAACACTTGAGGTTCTCGGGAAGCGCTGTTTTCCGAGATTTGATCGCGCACAATATCTTTGAGCCGAGTTTGTGCCTCGTCGGGGGTCGCTGTAAATTGGGAGTCGGTAAATACAGCATCGGAAGCGCGGTCTTTGGCGCAGCCGAGTGCTAGAAAAGCGATGGAAAATAGGAGGGCAAAAAATTGATATTTTAATCTCATGTCATTTTTCTTTCAAGAACTTACGAAAAGGTTTCCAAACACAAGCATCCCACTATCTCAAAGGGTGTCTATAATAGTAACACAAGGGAAAGATTGATTGAAATAATTGTCGATTCGAAATTTGAATTTCCTGTCTACAATTATGATATAACACAAATTGTAGGTATAATCCGTGGAGGATATACAATATAGTGTGATTTAACCCATTTAATGTAGTAAAATAAAGCTATGGGAAAAACAGTAGATCAAACCACGGTATCGCCGATAACGATTTATACGGATGGCGGCTGTGAGCCCAATCCCGGTGTCGGTGGTTGGGCTGCGATTCTCCTTTTTAAGGGACATGAACGTGAGTTGTGCGGCGGCTGCCCGGATACGACCAATAACCGCATGGAAATAACAGCGGCGATCCGAGGGCTGGAAGCGCTCACCAGACCATGTCGCGTTGATTTACATTCTGATTCAAAATATTTAATTGATGGAATTACCTCTTGGATTAAAAACTGGAAGCGCAACAATTGGAGGCGTGGCAACCAACCTGTGTTGAATGTGGATCTGTGGCAAGAGCTGGATAGGCTTTGCAAAATACACCGAGTTAACTGGATTTGGGTTAAAGGACACGCTGGCAACCACTACAATGAACGCTGTGACCAACTGGCGCAGCTTGAAATACAGAAACAACGTTCCTTGCTAACAAACACGGCATCTTAGTAAATTATTCTCGTTTGAACAACCAGTAGAAGACAGATATGATTCGTTTCGAAACGCAAAGCCGCTTAACCTTTTATGTCATTCCGGTATTTATTGGACTTGGCGGAGTCATCTACTCCCAGCAGCTCGCCACACCCTTTTGGCGCTATTGTGCTTTAATTCTATCTGTCTCTATTCCTCTATATACAGCAAGCAGCCAGCTCTCCCGCTACCAAACGAGCATGTGGGAACGGCTCGGTATGGTTATCGGTGTGTTGTTGCTGATTATCGGCGCTGCTTATAGTGTCTCAGGGCTTGCAGGCGGCTTTTCCGGAGACGAATATCCTGCTGATGCCTATTTGAATATTTCTCAGATTGTTGGGATGCTCAGCCTTTTTCTGGGCTTATTCGTCGTGCTCTATACGGCGGTGCGTACCGGCGCGGGTATTGACGAAATGGCGGATCGGTTTCGCTTCTTGGCAGAACATATTTCTGAAGGTTTTATTCTGAGCACGCCGGAAGGCACCGTCGTTTTGGTAAACCAGCAGATACTGGACATGTTTGGAATGTCTCGGCAAGAGGCGCTCGGTAAAGATGCGCGAAAATTAGCGACCAACATGGGGCTCGATATGATTACGCGCCAGCTGGACTTTCGGGCGGGCGGGGTAACCTCTGAATATGAGATTGTCTGGAACGTGGATGGGGCTGACCATGTCTTTCTTATGAATGGCGCCCCTGTTTTTGATAAACAGGGAAGACACAGCCTGACTATGGCAACGGTTCGGGATATTACGGAATACCGGCGCCTTACGGAGCAGGTTGAACAACATGCACGGAATCTTAAAAAGCAAGTGGAAGAACAAACAGAAAAGCTGCACTTATCGGAACGGAGACTCCACCATTTGCTCTACTCCATGAACGAGAGTTTTTTAACCTTGGACATGCAGTACCACATTCGTTTTGTAAATAATCAGGTCTGTGATTTACTGAAGCGCTCTGTTGATCAAATTAAGGGCTCTGAAATTTTTGATTACGTTGATAAATTAGGTAAATCACGATTACTCAACCTTTTTGTGCAGGCAAAGTCAGAGCCGAGCGGCAAAGGCTTCCGTCAAGAAGTGGAATTTATAAATGCAGACGGCAGCGCCTTCCCCACCTTGACCGGCGTCGTTTATTTGCCGAGCCAAGATAAGGAAGAAGCCGGCTATTCACTGGTGATCACGCCTATTGCCGACTTAAAACATATGCAGCAGCAATTGACGGTCCGTGCTCGGGAATTAGAGCGGATTAATGAAGAGCTGCGCCTCCACGACCGGGCGAAAGATAGTTTCCTGTCCAATGTGACCCATGAGCTGCGCACGCCTTTGACCACGATCCAAGGCTATATCGAAATGTTTATGGGCAATAGTCTGGGCGACGTTTCGGAAGCGCAAGAGCATGCGCTCAAAGTGATGGATAGGAATGCCCGTCATCTGCTGTTGCATATCAATGAAATGTTGGAATTTAGCCGTATGCAAATCCGCGGCATTCAACTGTCGATCAATCTCTATGACGCGGTCGCTTTGGGCAAGGAAGCGCTCGCGGCCATCTTACCTTCTGCCAAAGAGAAAAATATCAATACCCACTTGGATGTAGAGGAGTCGGCCGTATATGCGTGGGGCGACCGCGAAAAACTGCGCCAATTGCTGGGAATTTTATTAAATAATGCGGTAAAGTTTACCGAGAATGAAGGCACGATAACCTTAAGCGTTAGGAAAGAAACGCCCACTTCGCTGAGCCTGTCGGTCAGTGACACAGGAATTGGTATTGACCCTGCGTATCATCAAAAGATTTTAACACGCTTTTTCCAGGTCGACAGTACCAAAACCCGAAAGCATCAAGGGGCGGGTATCGGTCTGTCCATTGCACAAAATGTTGTTCAAGCCCATGGCGGGACGATCGATGTCTTAAGTAAATTGGGTGAAGGTTCCACCTTCAAAATTAATTTGCCCGAGACGCTGTTTTCCGCCGATGTAGATGCGGGCTTGACGGAAAATCTCCAATCCATTCATGTGCTTATCATTGAAGCCAGCGAAGAGCGGCGTCAAGCTTTACGTTCCTTTTCACCCTTAGATAAATGCACCGTTTCCTTCGCGCAAAACGGCTACATGGCGGCACGCTCCATAGAGGATGATATCCCCGATATCATTATTATCAATGATATGCCGGCAGATGATGCGGGAGAGGCATCCTTGCGGTTTCTGCGCCAACAAGGCGACATGGCGTATGTGCCCGCCATCATTTTGTCTCATGAAAGTACGGACTTATTGAAGTCCCATCTTGGTCATGATGAACTAACGCGATTTCTGTTCAAGCCCTTTTCTGCCCTTGCCTTGGTGCAGCTGATCCGAAAAATTATTGTGGGTGGTATTGATACGGCGAGCGATGATATCCAAGACTTATATGAAATGCCGACATCAAAAGATTTTATCGTCGTCCTTGATCAAGATCCCGGTTTCCTTGAATGGATCGAAAGTGCCTTAAAGTTTCGCGGTATAGACAGCTACTGTACCTCTTCTGCCACGGATCTGTTTTCCCATGGCGCTCTTTTAGGGTCGCCTTTGGCCGTATTTATCGATGCCGACGTATCCGCTGAAGATTTAAAAAGATTGCAAAATACACTGCTTGGTAATCCTGTCACGGCGAAGAAACCAACCTTTCTTTTGACAAATATGGCGTCTGCCGAAGCGTTAGACCAAAACAAAGCGGATGGTATATTACATAAACCTTTTCCCATAAGCGACATGATGGATATTATCCAAAAGTTACGGGGCGATTCGTAATGAAAATAACGCGCTCTTCAAAATGGTTTCCATTTGATTTTATAGGATCGGTTCTCTCCTTTGATTTATAAACGATATTTCAAAACATTAAGGATTAATGATTTAAAAATGCGTATTGTTCTTTCTCTTTCTTTAAGCCTATTCCTACTGTACCAAAGCCCCGTCCTTGCAGATGAGGCGCTGCCTGTCAGTTATATTTGTCTCGAAACGGAAACGGGACAGATTCTTATGGAATCAAACGCGGATATCCAAAGACCGCCTGCAAGCATGTTGAAAATGATGTTGATGCTCTTGGTGGAAGAAGGGCTTCAAAGGGGCGACTGGACTTATGATCAGGAGCTTACGGTGTCCAAACTTGCGCAGAGTATGGGCGGTACCCAAGCCTATCTAAAAGCAGGCGATGTATACTCTCTCGAATATAATTTGACGGCTCTTGCCGTATTGTCGGCCAATGATGCGGCTGTCGTCATTGCCGAAGGATTGTGGGACAGCGTCGAAGATTGCCTGCTTGCCATGAATAACCGAGCTGCTGAACTGGGCATGACACAGACTCACTTTTATTCGGTGAATGGGCTCCCCCCTGCCGACAAGGTGAGTTTTGACCAAACCTCAGCGCGTGATATGGCGGTTTTAGGTCTGGCACTGATCGAACATCCCGACATTTTGAAATTCACCAGTCAAAAAGAATTTGTGGTACGCCCGGGTACAGAAGCGCGATCCAACACGAACAAACTGTTGAGCACCCTGCCCGGTTGCGATGGATTGAAAACAGGCTATATCCGAGCCGCAGGTTTTTGTCTAACTGCTACGGCGGTACAAAATGATATTCGATTGCTCGCCGTTGTGATGGGCAGCGACAGACAAGGCAGATTTACCCATACCCAAAGCCTTCTTGAAGAGGCTTTTCAAATGGTGCAACGGGTTAAACCGGTTCAAGCCGGTATGGTTATTGGTAAGGCCATTCCTGTCGATAAAAGCATGGATGAAGAGGTTCAGCTTATTGCGCGGGATACAATCGAGACGATCATTCGCACTGATCAGATGGATCGCCTGGCTTTGGAGATAACTGCGCCGAAAAATCTCACGGCTCCCGTCGAGGCAGGAATGGTGTGCGGGCAAGTACGCCTGATGCTTGATGACCATGATTTGGGTGTCAGTACGCTCATTACGGAGCGGGCTGTTGAAAAGGCGCGATTAACAGATTATAGTGTCGGTTGTATGGGACGTAAAGAATAATCTCTTAAGGATTGATATTCCGGTCAAATCTTATGGAAGCAAACACCCCTTATGGCTCGTGTCGTACTCAATAATGTCAGCAAAGTTTTTCCGGGCAATATTCACGCCCTAAAGAATATAAATCTTAGCATCGAAGATGGTGAGTTTGTTGTCTTGGTTGGACCGTCCGGGTGCGGGAAATCGACGGCATTGCGGATTATTGCCGGACTTGATGCCTGTACGGGCGGCGAAATCTTGATTGATGACAAAGCCGTCAACGAGGTGCCTCCCAAAAACAGGGATATTGCCATGGTTTTCCAAAACTATGCCTTATATCCCCATATGACCGTTTATAAAAATATGGCATTTGGCTTGATGCTGCGCAAATATGCCCGTCAAGAAATTGAACAGCGGGTTCATTCCGTTGCGGAACGTTTGGGTATCACGGAGCTGTTGCAGCGAAAGCCCCGAGAGTTGTCAGGGGGTCAACGGCAGCGCGTTGCAGTAGGTCGCGCTATTGTTCGGCAGCCCAAAGTCTTTTTGTTTGATGAGCCCCTATCCAACCTTGACGCCAAACTACGGGTTCAAATGCGCTCTGAAATTACGGGGCTTCATGCTTCGTTAAAATCGACTATGATCTATGTGACCCATGATCAGGTGGAAGCGATGACCATGGGTGATCGTATTGTGGTGATGCGCGATGGAGAGATACAGCAAATAGCGGCCCCTTTGGAGTTGTATCAAGCGCCGGCCAATGTTTTTGTCGGCACCTTTATCGGCACGCCTCAGATGAATATTCTTGAGGGATCTGTGGAAGGTAATGAGACGGGGCTGTATTTTTGTGCTTCCGGCACTACAACACGGCTCAAAATACCGGAGTCGAAGAAAGCTGCTTTGGAAGTCTATGGAACCCAAAAGATACTGTTAGGTATTCGGCCCGAACAGCTGCGATGTGTATCCCTTCCCCACGATGGACAGCAGATTTGCGGAACAGTGGAAATGATTGAGCTGACCGGCGCGGAAGCGCACCTGTACCTGAAGGTAAACGATGCTGTTCTCGCGGCCCGCGTTAATCCAACCATTTCCGTGAATCGGGGCGACAAACAATGTTTGCTGGTGGATATGGAAGCCTGCTCTTATTTCGATTCAACAACGACATGTGCCATTGCATGAATGATTCTGATTAGACATTAGAAGGTGTAGCCAAATCCTAGGATAATACAATCAGCTCCTGAATTATGGCTGTCAAGTCCGGCATTTGAAATATGTTCATATCTTATGACGGTATGCCAGTTTTTCGAAAACCTATAGCCCACACCGACACCGGTCAAAAAATTAATGTTGGATCCATTGCCTTTGATCTGATTTTTATGAGCGAGGGCATGAACATTGGCTTCTGCAAAAAGGCCGCGATATACGGATGGCTTCGCATAAAGCCGAAGACCTAAACCGGCGCCGCCGCCATAAACGGTGGAGCCAACATCTTGCCAATATACAAATACGGGCAACATACGTAATCCTACCGTGAGACGCGGGAGGGTTGGAATTTCATATTCAAGAGACCCTTTCAAAAGAACGTCGCCACCGCGATCGCGTGAACCTGTAGAAATCCCGGGACCTCCTGAAAGCTCAAGCTGCCATCGACCTTCATCCCAACCTGCCATCGCTGTTGCAGGGAGCAGGATTAAGAGACAACAACCGATCAAGATACTATGTGACAAACGCATAAGACAACTACTCCAACCATGATTACATCGTACAGCTCATTTTTACATCGCACAGGCACCTGTGCAAAGATGCTCAACACGATTTATCTCAGAAGATTCTTAGATTGTATATTATCGTTAAGCCTGCTGCAAAATTGTACTTGATTAAAATAAAAGGTATAGGAAAACCCTTTTATTTATAGGGTGATTTGTGGGGGAGCACCACACCCCGCCAGCTGTGCCGCGCTGTGGCTCAGGGCAGCATATCCATACCGAGATGGCAAAATTGGATATCTGTTTCTTATAGACCGCTGGCTGCGCCGAGTTGATCAATCATGGAAATCATGGGCAGGAACAAAGACACAAATAAAATGAGTACGACAGTTCCAATGATCAAGGTGAAAACAGGCTGTAAGGCTTCTGCCAATCCACCAATTGCCAAGCGCACTTCTTCTTCGTAGACATCGGCGATTTGTTCGGCAACTTGATCGACACGCCCCGATTCTTCACCGGTTACAAACATGTCCACGATAACCGGCGGCAGTACGCCCGAGGCGCGCATGGGCTCTTCCAAACCACCTCCTTTTTCAACATTACTGCGCATAGCACTTAAGGATTCAGCAACTGCACGATTGTGTATGGCGTCTTTGGTCAGATCTAAGGTGGACAGCAGCGACAATCCGCTGCGCAAGAGAAGACCCATGGTACGGCACATCTCTGTAATGGCATTCTTGTGTATGATCGTGCCAATAATGGGCAGTTTCAATTTAAGATAATCGATGGCAAGGCGTCGTTTTATATCCCGTACAAACCAGAATTGGTAGAGGGCTGCCAATAACGCTAAGAGGGCTAGAGGCGTCCACCACCACGAGCGGATAGCCGCTGATACCTCTATAAGCAAGCGTGTGTTTCGGGGGATATCCATATTGGAGCGCATGAAAAATTCTGCGAAGACAGGAACAACGAAGGAAGTGATCACAAACAACGCTACAATGGTGGCGACAATGAGCAACACGGGATAAATCATGGCGCCGCGAACGCGTTTGCGCAGTGTTTCCCGCGTCGCACGGTATTCGGTGATTCGTTTCAAAACAATCGCTAAGGTACCGCTCGCTTCGCTGGAACGAATCAAATTCACGAAGACCGAGTCGAAATAATAGGGATGTCGGTCGAAAGCCTGCCACAGAGCGTTTCCGCCTTCAACGCATTGGGCAATGTCCTGGAATAGATTTTTAGTTGCGGCCCGTTCGCTGCGCATGGCTAAAGATTTCAAGGCGCGCAAAATAGAAACGCCCGATTCCAAGAGCATGATCAACTGCCGTAAAAACAGGGTAATATCGTTATATCGCACACTTCCGGGGGCGAAAAGCTTTGGTTTCGGCGATAGATGCGCGTGATTTCGATTCTCTTCCGTTCGCTCCGCCATAGAATTGAGTGTAACGCGTTTCATTCGCCCTAAAACACCTTGAGATTTTTCCGGGGTGTTCTCCATAAATATCAACTCCTTATCTGTCGACGATACAAAGGCTTTTTGCTGTTTCTTTTCAAATGCTTCACTCGGGTTTGAGAGTCCTGTAAGAGAGCGTTTGGCATCCTTGTTCATCCACCAGAACTACCGATTCTACAGCGTATTTTCCTAAAACGCGCATTTCGACCCTATCGGCGCGTCTAATTGTACTTTCACTGACTAGGCAATACACTTTTTCGCCCTCGGGCCACGGCAATGCATTATTGAAATACGTGTGCCATGCCTTTTCATCCATTGCAGTTATGGTCGTGTTGGCTTCGGCAACGTGCGTATCAATAACAGTAGGACCTTTTTTAGCGTTTCCCGCTGTGCCGCGATAGACACGGTATGAAAAAGTGCGGTCCGGATCGGGAAGTGTTCCCTGCTGTATTTTGTCGAAAAGGTAGCCTTCCGCACTTTCTAATCCCGCAATGGCATAATGACGGGCTTGCGTTTTATAAATGAGGCGTTTCCCATCTTCCAATTCCAAAGACATATAACGGATATAGGTAACGCCGAGCAATGAAAAGAGACTGAGAAAAGAAAGGGCAATAAAAAGAGCTGCGCCCGATCTACGGTAATGAAGGGCTGCGACAGGCGGCACGCCACACGCTTTTTCTGTTGCTAGGTCCAAGGTGGACGCTTTTACTATAACGGTTTGATCAGGCATAGATTAATTCACATATATGGGAAAAGTCGATATGCGCGACAGATGCTTATCCACCCGTGCGCCTTCCATAAGGGACAGGCTGACTTGCAGCATTAAAGGTGAGGATGCTTCCTCCCAGTTATCTCGCCATTCGGTGCCGTCGCTATATTCAATATGGATTCCCGTCACTGCAGGGAAAAGATCAGCAGCTGTTTCCTCGTCGGGGGCAGCGCTCAATAGGCGGGTGTAGCGCACCAGTGTTGCTTCGCCTTGCTCTCTTTCAATGGCATAGCGAACCAAATATGTTTCCGAGCGTTGCGTTGCAGGATTATTATAGGCGACGGGGAAAGCAATACGATCATCTTCAAACCGTAGACGCCAAAATTTTTCTGTATCTTCATAGAAGAGGTGCTGACCCTTCAGGGCGGCTCCCGAAATTTTTGAGGAAACCATGTTTTCGAAATCTGATGTCATGATGTCAAAGACCAAGGAGGCTTGGTGATTTAAGCGTTGTGTGACTAAAACATCGCCCCAATATCGGGTAAGTTTAAAGAAGGCGGTGGCGCCAATCGTGGATACCAAAGACAAGAGACTTACGGCCAACAACAATTCAAATAAGGTAAAGGCTCGGTTTATTTTCGGGAGTGTAGCAGTCATAAGGGCGTCTCTCCCACTGCTTCAAGTGCGTTATTGGCGGGGTGAATTCGATGGGCGCCAACGGCAGAGGTTAGTGCGCACTCATGGGCTCTGCCTTGTGAACGCCAAGAGACCGTTACCGTCACTTCATAACTAGCCGCATCTTTTGATAAAAGACGACCCCACACAGAACAATTGAATTTATTGTATAAGCCCAGATTACGTTCATGAGCATGGCGCGATACTAAATCTGCGGTGGGAACAGGCGGTATTTTACTGCGCAATACGCCGGAGTTATCCGGGACGATCGGAAATAAACCTAAGTCGTTGGTTCGCTCATTCTCCCAAGAAAAAGAATCGGGACAGGTCACGAGCAAATTCAAAACATTCTCCCCCACCTCCATAGCGATGCTATTGTCTCGCTCTTCAGCTGCCAAGCGAACCGCAATGAGGAAGAGGGAAATGAATATGCTAAAAGCAAGAGATACAATTGAAAGAGCGACGATAATTTCAACCAACGTAAAACCGCTCTTAACCTTTTTGTATCTGCCCAATTTTTTGAACTGCATAGCTGTTATCATACAACTGGATTCCGAAAAGGAAGGGCTCTGTAAAGTCTCCACAACCTAAGGGCGTACTACCCCGATAGAACTTATTATACAAGCACTTCTATCAGATTCAAAATTGCTCAGCCCCGTGTATTGGAGACTAGAGAATTATCTCATGATTGTATGCGGCTATTACGCAAAAAGCACCCCATCGTTTTATTGAGCGTTGATACGAAAAAATGGCCGAAATACCCTTTCGCTTGTTTCGAATCGGAAAATTAGTAACCATCGTGGGTTCGGGTAGAATCATGCTTCCGCTTTCTCTTTCGCTGTTCTCGGCCGTCGTGGATAGTGGGTAGCCGTAATTGTTCTACGTATTTCTCGTTTGTACGGTCACTGCGTGTAAAATGGCGTTAAGGCATTATGGATTCCTTCGGCTGTTTGAGCAGAACCCTTGTACCGAAGATTTCTATAAGGTCTCTTTTTTTTGGAGCAGTTACATTTCAACCTTGAAGCCGCCATTTCTTTTAGAGCTAAAATATATGAATCCAAAGGAAAAAGTAGTATATACTTCAAGAGTTTTGTAGGTTAACCATGGTCGGTTAACAACAACTTACACCACCCACGATAGAAGGGATTGTTTATGGCTTTCAGCATGACAGGATTTGCACGTTATGAAAGCGTCATTGCGGGGGAGACAATGGTGATTGAGATCAGCAGTGTAAACCACCGTTTTTTAGATTTGAATTTTCGGTTACCCTTTCAATGGATAATTCTCGAGCCCGAATTGCGCAATATTGCTAAAGCCGTAATTTCACGGGGTAAAGTATATGTTACGGTACGGCATTTCAAAGGTCCCGCCGTTACCTGCCCGCCTCGATTGGACGTGGAACGTGCCAATGCTTATATTGAAGCGGCACGGGAATTGATGCACCTCATGCGTTCGACCGAATCCCTTTCTTTAGATACCTTGATCTCCATGGACGGCGTATTGACTGTGGAGGAACCGGAGACCGATCTTAGCCTTGTGAAAGAGGAACTGACCAAAGCGGTGAAAGAAGTGCTGGCTTTGTTCAATGAGGTGAGACTCAAAGAAGGCACAGCCCTATTAGCAGATATGGAAGAACAACTGTGTCTCTTGGAACAACTTGTCAGCAAAATAGAATTACGTGCCCCTGAACTGCAATCGGAATATGAACAAAAATTAAAACAGCGTATTGCCGATATCAACGCTGAAGTTGGGGTAAAAGAAGAGCGTCTCGCCCTTGAAGTGGCAATAATGGCGGAACGCATGGATGTGACCGAGGAGTTGGTGCGGTTGAAAGCGCACATTGCGCACAGCCGTGATATGCTTTCTTCGGAAGGTTCTATTGGCCGCGATTTAAATTTTCTCATGCAGGAGATGCAGCGGGAAGTGAATACCCTTGGCGCTAAGTTGCGGGATGTTGCCGTGAATCGGGATACCATCGAAATGAAAGCTGCCATTGAAAAGATGCGTGAACAAATACAAAATATAGAATAAAAGAAGTCTTATGAATACGGGATCAATCGTTGTCGTGTCGGCTCCCTCGGGGGGTGGAAAAGATACCTTGCTGGGCATAGCCAAGGAAAAAGTACCTGCTTTGTCGGTGGCTGTCTCAGCGACCACACGCTCTCCACGGAGCGGAGAAAAAGAAGGGGAAGCCTATTATTTTGTGTCAGAGCAAGACTTCAAAGACGCCATTGACAAAGGGGATTTTGCGGAATGGGCAAAAGTGCACGGCGCTTATTACGGTACCTTTAAAGCTGAAATTGAAAGGTTGATTGTGCAAGGAGGCACCTGTGTTTTGGAATTGGATGTTCAGGGGATGCGCCATATTAAACAAAACTATCCCGAGGCTGTGACCATATTTATCGTGCCTCCCAACTTGGATGTTTTAAAACAGAGATTGATTGATCGAGGCGCCAATAGTGAGGCTGAAATTACGCTGCGCTTAGCCAATGCGAAAGAAGAAATGGCTGCGCAAACCGAGTTTGACCATGTTGTGGTGAATGATAATCTTGATGTTGCTGCCGATGAACTCATTGGCTTGTTTTTGAAGATTGCCGCACGCAAACAATTGAAACATGGGCAATTTTAGAAAATACCTCCATTTATGCTATAATTGCACCACGTGTATATCTCTCCATAAACTCTGCCTCTCAGGCTTACGTTCATTGCAAACAACAGGAGTATTTTCATGCCTGCCCCGTATTGTGTAGACGATTTTAAAGATAAATTTGATAGCCTCTATCGCTTGGTTATTGTTGCCGCTTCGCGCGTCGTTCATTTATCCAAGAATGATCCCCGCGGTTTTGGTTCTGCACTCCGCGGTCAAAAGAACACGATCAAGGCTTTGGAAGAGGTCTTGGACGGCAAATTGACCTATATTAATGCTGAAGAAGAAATTTATCTCGAAGACGAAGAATAAGCTTCTATGACCTCTTTTTCCAATAAGTCTATTTTGTTGGGGGTAACCGGTTCCATTGCTGCCTATAAGGCATGTGATCTTGCGTCTCGGCTGCGCGAAAAAGGAGCAAATGTAATTTGCGCTCTTACAGCTTCCGCATGTGAATTGGTTAAGCCTGTGTCTTTTGAAGCACTCACCGGCAACCGCGCAATCACAGAGATGTTTGTGCCTACGGGCAATCAGGAAATCAGTCATATCGCGATTATGCAGCGGGTTGACCTTTGTTTAATCGCGCCGGCTACGGCAAATATTATCGCTAAGGCCGCCACCGGGATTGGGGATGACTGGCTGAGCACCGCCCTTCTGGCAGCACGCTGCCCTGTCCTTTTTGCTCCTGCTATGAACACCCACATGTATACCCACGCCGCAACACAAGATAATATTGCGCTCCTCAAGAAACGGGGTATTTCTTTTGTAGGACCCGCCTCGGGCAGGTTGGCGTGTCGCGACGAAGGCCCCGGCCGCTTCGCAGAGATTTCCGATATTTTGGATGCCTGTCAGATTGCCTTATGTACTTCCAAAGATTTGGAGGGGAAACGCGTGTTAATTACGAGCGGCGCCAATCATGAAGCCATTGATCCGATGCGCTATTTGGGCAATCGATCTTCCGGAAAGATGGGGCGTGCGCTGGCATTGGAAGCGCTGTGCCGGGGCGCATCTGTTACGGTTGTGATGGGCCCCTCCCTCGTCTCCCCCCCCTCCGGCGCTGAGACTGTTGCTGTAGAAACGGCACAAGAGATGCACGACGCAGTTATGGCACGGGCAGAAAAGTATGATTTTATTATAGGCGCTGCAGCCGTTGCGGATTATCGGCCTGAAACAGTACAGGCGCAAAAGTTAAAGCGTGACGATAAGGAATGGTCGTTGCGCTTGATCCCTAATCCTGACATTATCGCTGCAGTGGCATCCAAGAAAAAGCCTTCACAGCGCGTGGTAGGCTTTGCCGCTGAAACTGATCATATGGCGGAGAGCGCCTCCGAAAAACTAACGAATAAAGACTTGGATATGATCATTGCCAATCAAATTGGCGGCCCTTCCTGCGCCATAGGCGCAGATACCGAAAACGCAGTCATCCTCATGAAAGGATGCCAACCGGAATCCTTTGAGGAAATAAGCAAAGATCATTTGGCGAAAGTCATCTTCGATCGCTTGATGACAATAAACTAATATACCCTTCTTCTTGCTGTATTGGATCTATCCTGTCATGCAGCATATCGGCTATGCTATGGTTGAGAGAAAGCCCACAAGGAGCCCTAAAATGCGTTCTTCACTTCTTTTCCTATTCCTTTTATCGTGTTGCAGTACCTTTCTCTTTGCGGAAGAATCGGATACGGCAGCGTCAGAACAGTCGCTTGTAGAACGCTTGGGTTTTGCTCCCGATGCAAGAGTACTCATTATTAATGGCGATGATTTCGGGATGAATCAAGCCACCAACACAGGCACCTTAAAGGCCTTGAAAAATGGGGTCATGACCTCTTCCACAATCATGGCGTGTTGTCCATGGTTTGAGGATGCTGTCGCTATCGCGAAAAAGAATCCCAAAGCCAATCTGGGCGTACACACCACCTTGACCAGCGAATGGAGCCATTATAAGTGGGGGCCTGTTTTGGGATGTTCGGCGGTGCCCAATCTGTGCACAGACAAGGGTTATTTTCACGCTGACGTATTTTCCATATATGCCGGACCCAGTCTTGACGAAGCGGAACTGGAAGTACGGGCTCAGATCGACAAAATGCTGAAAGCCGGTATTGATGTCACCCATATCGATTCTCATATGGGAGCGATGCAATATGATTCTGACTATCATGCTCGGCTCATTCGCATTGCTGCTTCTTATAATCTGCCTTGCCGCCTGCCCGGAAGAGACTTACTCCAGGCTTTGGGACAGGAACAGCTTCTGGATTTAGCAAAAGAATTGAATGTCTTGGGCCCCGAAGTCTTGTACATGGGAGATCCCGATTCATTGGAAGGGACGGAAGCATGGTTCAAAGATCGCATGAGCAACATCGATAAAGGCAAGGTCAGCGAGATGTATATCCATTGTGCTGTCGACACTCCGGAAATGCACGCCACCACCTCTTCTACCAAACGGCGCATTGCCGATACGGAGTTTTTCAGCGATCCTGCCACACGCCGTTGGGTTAAGGAGCAGGGTATTGAGCTGATCAGTTATCGTGAGTTGAGAGAATTACAACGTACGGGCAAAGCCATGCCCCGCGTTGAATACACAGGGTGGTAATAACAAGTCCTCAGATCTTTTGAGCTTTGCTCGGCAAGTGGAAGAAAATTGCATGCTGCTCAAAAGCAATTTACGGATCCTATTTTCAAAGATTACCCACGTATCGTTTTGGTGAGTTGTTCCACTGTTTGCCGCTTGGAGCGATCGGAAGCGGCGTCCTTCTCAATCTTGGAGCAGGCATAAAGGACGGTGGTATGATCGCGCCCGCCGAAATGTTCACCAATATCGCTGAGCGACAATCCGGGAACTAAAACCTTGCACAGATACATGGCTAATTGTCGGGGATAGACCACTTGCTGTTTGCGGCTCTTCCCTCTTAAATCAGCAATACGCACATCGAAATATTCAGCCACAGTGCGCTGAATCTGTTCGACAGTGACGGGCTTGATCTTATCGCTACCTATAAGATCTTGTAATACATTTTCTACCATAGCCATAGAAATTTTCTCATTGGACAATTTGCTATAGGCGTAGGAAGTGACCAAAGCGCCTTCCAATTCCCGTATGTTTTTGGTGACATAGGTGGCGATGAATCGAATGATCTCAGCTGAAACATCAATATGTTCCAGCCTCGCTTTCGTTTGTAAAATAGCAATTCGCGTTTCCAAATCGGGCGGTTGGATATCGGTGACAAGCCCCCATTCAAAGCGCGATACGAGGCGTTCTTCGATACGTTTAATCTCTTTGGGACTGCGGTCACTGGAAATGATGATTTGTTTGTGTGCATCAAAGAGTGTATTGAAGGTATGGAAAAATTCTTCCTGGGTCCCTTCCTTGCCGGACAGGAAATGGATGTCATCAATCAGCAGCACATCCACCTTGCGATACTTGGCGCGAAAGGAGGCGGAATCTTGTTTTGCGATGCTTTCGATCATTTGATTGGTAAAGGCTTCGGAAGAAATAAATACGACCTTTAAACCGTCGGCTAACGATAAAAGGGATTGACCGATGGCTTGCATCAAATGGGTTTTGCCTAATCCTGTCGCACCGTACAGGAAAAGAGGATTATAGGCGCGGCCGGGCGATTCTACCACGGCTTTGGCGGCAGCGTGGGCAAAACGGTTGTTACTACCGACCACAAAACGGTCAAAGGTATATTTGGGGTTGAAACCGGGGAACTGTTGTACCCTATTGCCCCCGTGACGGCGCATTGGAGATTTAGGCCCGTCGGTATGCGGACGACTTGCACGGGGCGCGGGCGTTTTGGATTCTTTGGGTTCCGTTGGGGTGGTGATTGCCACGTATTGGATGGTTTTGATAGCGGGCTCTTCTATGCGCGCCGCTTCCAAAATAGTATCTTTATAATTCTTCTCCAGCCAATTGGCGAAAAAGTGACTGGGCACACGAATAGCGAGTATTCCATCTTGACAGCTATGAAATGATGTCTGCAGAAACCAGTTCTTGTAGGAATACTCATCTAAAATTTCGCGCAGGTGTGTTTGGGTCCGCTCCCAAATATTGTTTTCTATTTCTAAAATATTTCCACGGTCACTTGGAAAATTTTCATTCATTAAAACGCTCCCTTTCCTTTGCACAAACAGTCTGAAAGAATGCGTACATGCTCATCTGAAATCAACGTACGATATCAGGTAACGACACTTTCCTCCGAGGTCGACCAAATCCGATCAAGCATTGCTGAGAGGCCTTCTGTGCGGCTATATAGATTGGCGCGTCGTAGATTAGCGGCCCGAGTATTTACACAGAATCACTCACTAAAAGCAAATAATAGCAGGTCAAATAGTATTTAGTCACCTAGAAAAACGATTCTTCAACAGCCCTAACAAATGTCTAGATGTCCATTCTGATTAAGAAAAATAAAGGCTTTTCGCAACGGTTTAAAGGCGCTGCGAAACATTCATGACAGCCCATTTTCGGTAAGAAAAGATCAAAAGAATGAACTTCTATTACGTTGAGTTTGCCTTAAGCCATGGTCACTTGTCAAGACCTTTTACAAGTTATTGACGCATAAGCATTTTAGCACGCTCCCAATAGCCGTTTAATTCTTCAGCAGTGCAACTTTCCAAATTGAGGCCCCTTTCTGCGGCTATTTTTTTCATTAAATCAAAGCGTTTTTCGAAACGGATGGTGGCATTTTGGAAAGATTCAACAGGATCGACCTTTAAAAATCGTGCTACGCTTAAGCAGGTAAAGAACAAGTCTCCCAGCTCTTCCGCCGCATGTATCCGGTGATTCGCGCCTATTTCGGTTTCCAATTCAGCTACTTCTTCCTGTACTTTTTCCAAAACCCCGGAGATATCTGTCCAGTCAAATCCCACCCGAGCCGCTTCTTCTTGAATGAGCAGCGCCCGCACGAAGGGGCAATTGGCTTCGGAGCACGTTATCGGTAATTGTGCCATAGAAAATCCTCAAAGTTATTTAAATATTTCGTTTATTTATTGTAATCCATATAATATCTTTTAACGTTTTATTTTATAAAAAAGTGTGGGAAAGACTTGAGAGCATCAAAATCTACTGTAAATACACCTCCCAAGAAGGGATAGAAAAGACTGCTACAAAAAGAATGATAGAAAAATATTGACAAAAATAGTCAACATAACGAAGGATTATGTTACACTATAAAAAATATAAAGATAATAATCAACATGGTAATCAATTTGACTTGAAATATCCGCATCAATACAAGGATAGTTCATCAAAGTTCAAGGGTATTAAAAACTTTGAAAAAGGATTTTACAGGTGACTAAATCAATTGAGGAGTTGATTCAAGAACTTGGCGATAAAAGTGCCGGATGGGCGACGCGGCGTAATGCAGCAGAGCTGTTAGGGAAACACGCGCATCGTATTGTGAGTGAATTGTTGTTCTATAAAAACGATTCAGATATGGACGTTAAGATGGAAGTGGAACGCAGTATCACGCCCCTTAGTCTCTTGTTGTCTGATCAGAGTATCAGCGATAAACAATACACCTTGCGTGAATTGGCTTTGGCTTGTGAAAAACGTCAAGCGCGTCACGTTGAAACCTATCAAAAAGGCTTTGTAGTAACCCTCCGAGGACAAGATGGGGAAAGTCAACGGGTCTATATCAACTCTGTTAAATCTTCCGATATCCCCGATAGTTTCCGAATCTTTATGCTTTGCGGCGAAATTACTGAGGAAAACTATCCTTTTATTATGACAGCGAATTCAAAATTAGTCCATGCATCCTTTTCCATTATTTCTTTTGAAGGCAACAAACAACTGGCGCTGGTAATTAATATTCCTGTAACGGATGCGACGCCTAATTTGGTCAAACGAAGTGTGAAAGAAATCGCCTATTACGGTTCTTGGATGGAAAAGAAGCTGAGCGAAATCGAAACGCCTTAATCGTAAGCTTACCGTGATGAGCGCGCAACACCAAGATAGAAGTGACGTATTATGAAGCTGCGCCCCCCAGATGTGGTCGTAATTCCGTCAGAGCAAGATGAAAATCTCCCCCACGCCGGCGGCGATTATTCAAACCAAGATTTTAGGGGAAGCGATTTATCAGGTTTGGATTTGACGGGCGCTAACTTTTCGAATGCTAAGCTGCAAAATAGCAATTTGAAAGGAGCTCGGCTAAGAGGCGCTTCCTTTCATCAAGCTGATTTAACAGAGGCTGATCTTGAATTTGCTGTTCTCGGCGACGCCAATTTAAAGCATGCTGTCCTCCTGCGTGCTCGCTTAAAGCGTGCCAATCTGGTGGGAGTAGATGCTGCTCATGCTGATTTTTCGGAGGCAGATTTCTATTATGCCCGTACTGGACACGGCAACTTTGAAGGGGCTATTTTTAAAAATGCAAATCTCGACCGCGCCATTTTCCGCAAAGCAAATCTTAGAAAGGCGGACTTGAGCGGCGCTCATGGTCAGGCAAATTTTGAAGATGCTGTTTTAGAGGGGATTGTAAAATGATTTTTGCCCATTTCCTCACCGACGTAAACGAAGCGAATATGTTTCTTGTTGCATGTGCTGCTACACGCAAGGCGTTGCTTATTGATGCTCCTTGTTATGATGTAAGGCTATCTGCCTTTCTAGAAGAACAGTCCTTGTCGCTGGAGGCACTCTTTATAACCCACGATCATTACGACCATGTTAATGGTATTGCGGAAATCATGGAGCGCTATGCTGTGTCCCTTTATGCGGGCAGCCGTGAAATAGGGGGAGTAAAGGCGCATAAAGTGCAGCAGGACGATGTCATCACTTTTGGCGCGATCGAGGCACGGGTATTGGAATTGCCCGGACACACATCGAACAGTTTGGGACTTGTCATGCCCGGCATGGTATTTACCGGTGATGCTCTTTTTGCGGGCAGTATCGGCGGCGTGAATCATGAAAAAGATCGGAATTTAGAAATCGATAAAATCAGGAAACATGTTTTCACTCTGCCCGATGATTATCAAGTCCACACCGGTCATGGCCCTTCCAGCACGGTATACGTGGAAAAGACCTATAACCCCTTTTTCGTGCCTAATCGGTGGGCGTGAACAAGGCCAAGGAACGACAGATTTGCGCCGTGGCACGTGACTTGTTGAGCACGTAAAAATGGATGCCCGGCGCGCCTTGCGCGATTAGCTCTTCTGCCTGCCGTGCCGCATAATATACGCCCACCGCATATTGTCCTTCATCATCGTCGTTGTGGACTTCAAGACGGCGCACCAATTTATGGCTGAGCCGTGTGCCGCACATCTGCGTGAGCCGTTTTATTTGCGTCAAATTCGTCACCGGCAAGATACCCGGGACAATGGGGACGTTAATCCCGATTTCGGCGCAGCGATCCCTGAATCTGAAATAATCGCCATTTTCAAAAAATAACTGGGTCACAACCATATCTGCGCCTGCGTCCACTTTGTGTTTTAGGTTTTCCAAATCAATGGCAGGAGAATGCGCTTCCGGATGGGTTTCCGGATAACCGGCAACAGCGATACCCATCTCCGGATAATGCTCACGGATAAGACTGACCAGTTCATTGGCATAGCGCAGTCCGCCGGGAACGGGCGTAAAAGTGCCTGTGTCTTTAGGCGGGTCTCCACGCAAGGCGACAATGTGGGTGATTCCAATTTCAACAATCTGATCAATATAGTGCATCAATTCTTCACGGGTACTGCCCACACAGGTTAGGTGTGAGGCAAGGGGTATGTTCGGATAGTGCTTGCGTACTTCGGTCAATAATTCCAAGCTTCGTTCGCGGGTGCCGCCGCCTGCCCCATAGGTACAGGTCAGATAGGCAGGTTGACACGCGATCAATTCGCGTAAATGCCGGAACAGGCTTTGTTTCCCCTCTTCTGTTTTAGGTGGAAATAGTTCAAAAGAAATCACCGGCTTTTCGGAAGCATACAAGTTTTTTAGATTTATAGTCACCGCAATTTATTCCTATCCGTGTTGTTGTATATATATATCATATCCAATTGTTTCGGGTCTCTGCTAACCATAGTAGTATACGGGAAAAAGAAAGATCAACGTAGGGAATCGACAAGTTGATCTATCCATAAAGTTGCCGCCTCATAACAGTTCTTGTGAAACTTTAGGTTTATCTCTTTGCAGACGGTAACTTCAATTACTGAGGATTTATTCTTATTTTTGGCTTTTTGCAGGGCATCACAAAATTCTGCGCTCGTTGAAACCTCTACATAATCCAATGAAAATAAGGCGGCCCCTTCTTTGAATCGATAGCTATGGCTTGTTGCGAAGTAGCGGCCAAAAGGCTCTTTATATTCGGCTATGGGCAAGAAAGAAAAAATGCCGCCGCCGCCATTATTGATGACGACCAGTATAACGGGAGTTTCTTGGTGCTGCAACAATGCCAAGGAATTAAGATCATGCAAGGCCGCCATATCCCCGATGACAGCGGTCACCGGGACGCCGCTCCCCCACGCTATTCCTGCTGCGGTGGCGATATTGCCATCAATTCCGCTTAGGCCGCGATTGGCATGAATGAGGCGAGAAAAAGCACGGGTTGCGAATTGGTCCATATCACGAACAGGCATACTGTTTCCCAAAAAGAGTGCGTTTTCCGAACCCAATTCTTGGTCGATGATTGCGGCAATCTCAATTTCGTTCAAACTTTCGGCTTTGGATCGGTATTGACGCAGTCGGGTTGTTAAGCCCTCATTCATCTTGCGGAAGACTTCCCAATCCGCCGTTCTCGATTTTTCCCTATTGAAGGATTCCAAAGCAGGGAGCAAGGTTTTCAGATCAATAGAGCAGCCAATGGTTACGCGATTGGAAAGTCCCCCGTGCCTTTTCTCCGGAGAAAGATGGATATAGGGCGCCTCTTGGTTTTGCACAAAAGCGGGAAGAGCCTTTGAGACAAAAGCGCCTCCGAGATGAAGGATCAAATCCGGTTTGAACCATTGTCGAAATTTTTCGGAGCGCAGGAGCAGATTGTAATAAGGAACGAGGGTAGCAATGCGTTCGTTGTTGCGGCAGCCTGAGGTGATATCAGCAAAGACCGGCCATCCAAGTGTGTTGATGAGCTCCATCATTTCTTTTCGTTGCGCGTCGTCCACAGTGCGCCCCACGAGGACGAGCCCTCTCCGGCTCTGATGGATGCGTTCAATAAGTTCATCTTGCAGCTCTTTTGAAAGGCTCCGTTGCGCCGGTATGGAACGATTGAAAGGCTTTTCATGGTTGAACCAAGCGCCCAAGCCTTCCAGATAAGAATCCTGCCATGCTTCCGCGCAGTCAATAGGCGCCAAAGGTTCTCTGAACTTGCAATTGATATGAATGGGGCCACGGGGCGCAGAAAGTCCTTTTGCCAAGGTGTTATTGAGTCTGTAGAGCAAGGATTCTGCTGAAAAAGACGGGTCGGGACAAGGCAGATTGAGACGGGCACGGACATAATCGGCAAAGATCCCCTCTTGTTCCATGGTTTGGTTCGCGCCGCAGTCCTGCAGTTCGGGAGGCCGGTCAGCCGTCAACAGAACCAAGGGTAAAGCAGAGTGGGACGCTTCCGCAACGGCAGGCCAATAATTCGCGACTGCTGTGCCGGAAGTACAAATCACAGCGGCGGGATGACCGGCACGCGAAGAGCCTAAAGCGCAATAAGCGGCCCCTCGCTCGTCGAAATGGACTAGGGTGGAGATACCCGCATTTTGAGAGGCAGCGACAGCAAGGGGCGCACTCCTGGAGCCTGGCGACACGATAAAATGGCGTACGCCGTTCCGCGCCAGTTCTTCCACAAGAAGGGCCGCCCACAGATAGTTTAGGTTAGGCGCTTTCATGGATTTGATCTTTCATGATGATTCTGGTGAACTGCGACATTTTCGCTTCCAATTCTTTCCATTCCTCGGAAGGCTCCGACCCGGGAACTATTCCGGCGCCTGCAAACAAGCTGAGGTTGTTGTCTTTTACCAATGCACTGCGTATACCCACGCAGAATTCTGCGCTCTCTCTGCTTACCCAACCTACAGGCGAAGCATAGATACCGCGTTCAATAGGTTCATTGTCTAATACCCAGTGCATGGCTTTATCGGTAGGTTTGCCGCCTACGGCAGGCGTGGGATGCAGGGCGTCCAAAAGATTCTCATCCTGAACGGAGCGCCGTAATTGCGCTTTTATGGGCGTGTACAAATGCTGACAATAGCTTAGTTTTACAACAGTCGGTTTCGATGCGGCGGTCACTGACTCGGATAAAGGGCGTAGTACCTGCGTAATCGCTTCGGCAACAATACGGTGTTCACGACGCTCTTTGTCGTCTTCTAACAACGATTGCTCCAGCGCGTCGTCCTCCGGTTGATCTACACCGCGTCTGCGGGTACCTGCCAAGGCTTCACTAGAAAGCTTCATTCCATGACGATGATATAAACGCTCAGGTGACGCGCCGAGAAAGGCACGATCTTGCGCCGGCTGAAAACAAAACAAATAGGCGCGCTCATTATAATGAGCCAACTGCCTGAGTAAAGAAATAGGATTGATTTTGTCTTGGGCGTGAAAGAGGCTTTCCCGCGCCAGTACCACTTTTTCAAGTTCGCAACGCTTCATATCATGGAGGAGCGTTTCGACGAGGCGATTCCATTCGACAAAATCAGGGATATCCCGCCCTTTCCTGAAATCAGCCAAAGGTTGTGACGCCGGGGACGCGTCAAAAGAAAGCTCTCTTAATATGCTTAAGGCTTTTGTACGATCGGCTTCGTCGTAGAGCGTACAGGCAAGATGGCATTCTGCATGGTCGCGAAAGAGTTCTACCAAGGGCAGAATAAATCGGCAGGTTTTAAAGTTATGCCAGCGCGGGTTTTTATTATGATCAAAATAGAATCGAAAACCGCCATAATAGCGGGCTGCCGAACTATGTTCGGGCAGCCTTTCCCGTATTTGCTTCAGCGCAGCGGCAACAAAATCGGCCCCTTCAGGAGCGATGATATCTGCTTCTCCGAGACCGGCCATTTCGGTGTTTCGGCTTCGATCCTGCCAATAATAGCGTGATGGATAGCGCTGCACTTCCAGCCATGCACGGAACGAAAGGCTTGGGATGGGCACTTTTAAACGCTGTGCCAGACCATCTGTTAAAGGGGTCTGTGTGACTTTTTCATGAAGCTGATCCCGTGCGATGCGGAGCTGTTGCAGCACCGTATTTTTTGTCTTGCTCACCATGGACACTACTCCCGCGATCTGTTTATTGGAAGCGGCATCCAAGGAGAAGAACGTGTGCATGACTCTTTTAATACACGCCATGCACGCGGCGTGATTCTATTGATTATTGTTCCTTGCAATGGGAAACTTTCTTTGCAGTAGATGAACGAAGATATACGTGGCTTCCGGAGAAATATACCAAGACATGGCTATGTATTTCACGCTTAAGCCATGGGGTCACCAACATTTCTTTCGAAATGAATAATGACAAGCCCGCTTATAACATCCGTCGACGTCGACATCTCCCTCAACAACATTTATCGAAGCGATTGATTGCTCCAGTACGCCAAGTCGACAAAGCGTTTCCACGCGTGAAGCTCTTCTCTTTGCAGCGGTGTGTGGTACCGTGGCAGCCAACGGGGTGAAACAGGCTTGCGTATGAGCGGCATCTCCGCCTCTTCCGGCGTCTGATCGCGTTTTTTTAAGTTGCAGCGGGTGCAGGCGAGAACGAGATTTTCCCAAGTGTCTGCGCCGCCCCGGGAACGGGGTACGACATGATCAATCGTGAGCGCTGCACGCGGAAATTTGCATCCACAGTACTGACACCTGTTCTTATCACGGGCGAAAATATTTCTGCGCGATAAACGTAGTACAGGCGCATAAAAGCCGTTATACTCTTTCAACACGATCACTTCAGGCAAGCGTATCCGATCGGTGGGCGTAAACACATACCTTCGCGGCGGCAAGCCATTATGATCTTTTGAAAAGGCAAGCCACGAATCGAAATCATAGAGGGAATAGTCTTTCGGATGCACGACTTGCGCATGCCCTTGAAAGAGCAGTGTCAAGGCGCGTTTTGCAGGGGTCACGTTAATGGCAACCCACGATTTATTTAAGACTAGTACGTATGCTGTTAACATAATTTAGACTCGAATCGGTGAGAATACCTTATGACAGTATACGCCCTTCAACGGGTTTACGCAAGAAAGGCGGTATCGTAGCTTGGTTTTCATATTCGCTTTACTGCAGAAAAGCGGTTCTGAAAAACAAAACCTCGACCCGTGAAAAGTGGTCGAGGCAGTCATTGAGATTCAACTATTTTCAATAAGCAAAATTAAACGGCGGTTTCGAGTTCTTCACCGTAATATTCAGCATAGCATTCGGCGTGCCAATATTCGCCATCAATTTCAAAGGCTTCGTCAAATGCGAATTCATTGTCGTCAATGTATTCATTACATAATGCGCACTGCATAGTATTCACCTCGCTTTCTAAATGTAATTGTAGACTTGATATAGTCAAAATAGGGGGAAAAAAAGAGTTGTCAGCAGGTTACCATTCGTATTCTCGACATGCTTATACCATATTCCAAGACGGAAGTCAAGCTATTTTGAAAAAATTTTTTTAAAGAGTCCATTGCCCCAAAAAGAAAGGACCCTTTTTCAGTCGCTGTTCTGTGATACGACAGGTTAATTTTCAATAATGCCCGTCTTTTTCATCCAAAGAATACAGAGGCTTGGCCAAGTCGATAATGCAGGGTCACCCTTGCCCATACCAAAGCCGTGGGCACCCTGTTCATAGATATGCATTTCTGCGGGCACACCGGCTTGGAGCAGAGCAGCATAATAAGCCAAACTGTTATTTGCAGATACGCCGCTGTCTGCCGTGGTGTGCACCAAGAAAGCGGGCGGTGTATCTTTAGTGACTTGTGTATGATTGCTCAGTGAATCTACCAAAGACTCATCAGCATCTTTGCCCAATAGATTATTGCGCGAACCCATATGACCAATATCGGGGTGGAGCGAAATGACAGGGTAAATCAAAATAGAAAAGTCCGGTCGGCACGATTGACGCGATATAGTATCTTCTGAGTCGGGATCGCCCGCGTCAAAATGAGTGGATGCCGTAGAGGCAAGATGACCGCCTGCGGAGAAACCCAAAACGCCCACACGCTCCGGATCCACGCGCCATTCTTCTGCATGATCACGCACTAAACGGAGGGCACGCTGCACATCCTCTAGGGGTAGCGGATGGCGATGGGGCGCGACGCGATACTGCAGGACAAATGCCGCCACGCCATGACTATTAAGCCAATGGGCGATGTCTACGCCCTCATAAGACATTGCCAAGGTGCCATAGCCGCCTCCGGGACAAACGATTACTGCAGGACAGGCTTCCTTTGCGGCTGATATGGGGAAGAGATGCAGTAAGGGGGCTTCGTCCCCTTGAGTTTCGGCAAGGGCAGCCGATTCCCCGTATAAAAGAGACAGCGCCGGTACGTTGGTTGTGGGAGAAATAAAAGGGATGGCGGCGGCCAGAATCAAAGAAGTCAATAAGCTTGAGATCATGTAAACGTTCCTTATAAAGGTGTTGTCCGAGACGACACTTATTCTTTAAAATACAAATAATCTTTTCATAGTCAATGTTACATAGGATAAACTTTTTGTGTCTCTCTTTTCGAATTCTGGAAACAAAGGTTCAATCGGGCTGTTTTTTCGCAAATCAACCTGCGCTTATTGATTACTGCCTACACGCTTTAGCTAAGGAAATATGGCCCTTGCCTTTAGGAAGCCGATTTTTAATATGACCTCATTAGTAAATTCCTCGGAAAACCGGATGCCGCCTCCGGGGGCGAAAATCGCTGTCGCCATGAGCGGCGGTGTGGACAGTGCCGCTGCGGCCATGCTGCTGGTTCAGGCGGGGTATGACTGCTTAGGCATTACCCTGAACATGTCGGACTCGGCATCCGATGAAGATAAAACCATAAAAGATGCCCGCCACATTTGTAAAATTCTGTCTATCCCCCACACTCGCTGTGATGTGAACCATGCCTTTGAGACCTTTATTGTAGATCGTTTTGTAGATGATTATCTTTCCGGACTGACACCGAATCCGTGTATACGCTGCAATCGCATGATTAAATTTGGCGTCTTGCTCAAAGAGGCACAAGAATTAGGCTGTACGTATTTAGCCACAGGTCATTATGTGCGTCTTCTTGAAAAGGAGCGGCGTTTTGCCCTGTGTCGCGCCGGATATCCCGATAAAGATCAAAGCTATGTGCTCGCGCCCTTGACACAGAAACAACTTAAATATTGTTGTTTTCCTTTGGGAATATATAGCAAAGCGGAAGCCCGTCAATTTGCGAGTACGGTGGACCCCGCAATCGGTGCTAAAAAGGACAGCCAGGAAATCTGCTTTATTGAAAACAATTGTTATGCTGATTTTTTGGAATCCCGCGGGCAAGGAAGAAATCCGGGGCCGATCAAGGCCTTGGATGGAAAAGTACTGGGCCGCCATGACGGTATCCACCGCTATACCATCGGCCAACGCCATGGACTGGGATTAAGTGCTCCGAGACCCCTTTATGTCATTCACCTTGACGCTGACACGAACACCGTCTATGTGGGCGGCGCGGAATCCGGACTTTGCAGTATGTTTACGACCGATCCCCTATTCTGGGGCGCTATGAGTCCGCAAAACGAAGCCTTTCGCGCGCTGGTGCAGATTCGCTATCGCCATCGCCCTGTTCCGTGTTGGGTGACCCCAACATCTAAAGGCGCTGAAATTCGACCGGACGAAGCACAAGCCGCGGTGACACCGGGACAGTGGGCAGTTTTCTATGATCAGCAAGACTGCATCGTAGCATCAGGCGCCATCCAAAGAGGGGCAGCGCTAAGGGGCACGGAAATGTGAAGTCCCCTCGTTTCTGTCGCATCTGCAAAGCGATTATGGTAAACTTATTAATGAACTGTGTTCATAGCAAATAGCGAAGGAGAATATGGATATGATGGGCGCGAAAACAATTGGATGTATCAACCACCCCAGCCTTCTTGCGGTGGGTCGATGTCGTCAATGCAGTAAACCTGTGTGCAAAGAATGCGGCATTGTAAGCAGTGCCGGACTCTACTGTTCCGAAGTTTGCCAAGAGAAACATAGTCAGTTTTTGAAGCGTGCCGGTGATTTGGAAACAACGCGGTCCTCACGCTTGCATTTAGGATTGAAGTTTCGCAAACTGTTGGGGCTGCTCATTACCCTCATTGTTATTCTTTGTGTTTTGGGAATGATTTCCTATCATACCTACATCCCCTTACTCACCGATCTCACAGCGCGTGTTCTTTCATTATTGCCATTCTAATAGAAGGAGGAATAAAAATGGATCTGAGCGGATTAAAATGGCCTATTCTAATTTTAGTCATCGTAGGAATCGGATTTCTTGCTTCCAGTCCCGGCATCAATTGGATGGTTGGGCGATACACGCAGGCGACTCCCGGTCAAGACGCAGAAAAAGACCAACGTGATGAAGCCGGCTTGACGCGGGTCGCCGGATACTTGTTATATCAATGGCGCTACGAGGCATCGTTAAATGTTATGCGAAGCGCTGTTGACCGCTACGGAAGCGCCGGCGCCAATTATTTGTACAACAAATATCGTATGGTGAAATGTCTTGAAAAACTGGACAAAAATCAGCAGGCTTATAATATCTTGCAGGAATTGATTGCTGCATCGGCAAATGGGATCGACAGCCGGGTGCCCAATAATGACAATCTCAAATTGAGAGCGCAAAAATTGAAGGAAGTACATAATCTTCAATGAATGATGCACACCATGAAGTGGTCTTAGGAAGGCTCCCTGTGCTGACCTGTCTGGATGCAGGGAAACGGGAAGTGTTTCGAGCCTTTATCCATGATAATGCCGTAGGACTTGAAGAAATTATCAATGCTTTGCCGCCGGAAAAGATTACTTGGACCGACAGAAAGCACTTGGATAAGATGTCACAAGGAGCGCGGCATCAAGGGGTTCTTCTGCACGTTGCCCCCATGAAATTACTTTCCTTATTCGAATGGTGCGACAATCATAAGGAACCTGAGTGCCTGTTGCTGATCTTGGATTGTATTACCGATCCCATGAATTTCGGAGCAATCATTCGAAGCGCCGCGGCCCTAGGCGCACATGGCGTTCTGTTTCCGAAAGACCGTGCTGCACCTGTCAATGCGGCTGTCGTCAAGGCTGCCGCCGGAGGCATCGAATACGTCCCTCTCATCCAAGCTTCTAATCTGACGCGGGACATTCAGCACTTAAAAAAAGAGGGCTTTTGGGTTGTTGCTTTCGAAGCAAACGCAGACCGCAGCTTGTGGCAGGTACCGCTGACTGGGCGTGTTGCCATGATTATCGGCAGTGAAGGAGATGGGATCCGCCGCCTGGTGAAAGAACAGGCCGACTTCCTCGCTTCCATTCCCATGGCGGGCAATTTATCCAGCTTGAACGCCTCTGTAAGCGCGGGAATCGCCTTGACCGAATGGCTGCGCCAATCAAAAAACGCCGCTGAAACTAACACCGGCGGCGTGTAAAAAAAGCTGTTGCACTTGTTGATAATTTTTGCTGAATTAAATATTAATAAATTAAAAAGATGAAATCGCTCTCACCAAAGGGTTGAAATTATGTTAATACAAGGTTCAATTCCTTTCAAAGTTAATCCAACTAGTCCGTCGTCGCCACTGCATATTCGGCCGGGAGCGCACACAAGTGCCCTGATGCGTACCAACACTCTCACGCTGTACTAATGGACAGTATGGACAGCATGGACAGTATGGACCGGATGGACTTGATGGACGAGGTGTACTAAGGCTTTAATGTTGGAGGAGAATTTATAGAAGCTAGATCCCTGACAACGGCTTCATTGCAGACCTCAAGGTTTCTTCGGAGGCTGACGTGAATAGTACCCGAGCCAAGGTGCATAACACTGCGCCACAACGACACAAACACCTTATCGCCGGATTCTTCGCTTCGCTCAGAATAATATGTGAGGTTAGATGGTGTTGTGTTGTGCTGCGGGACGGAGTAAGTGGCGGCGCAGGTGGCGCAATCCCGACCCAACGCCGTACATCCAAGCATCCCTAACCCCCCCCGCTCTCACTTGCCTGCCTCGATAAACGATACCACTGTGAGTATCTGAAAATATTGTGTATCGTCTTGTCAGCGGGAATCTCCACGGTGGCAACTGAAGTTAGAATCAGAAAGACTATTACCGCTTTGCCGGAAGAGTCGTAACATCATTCCTGCAGAATTGATGTGTCTATATATAAAGCATATACAGAACCTTATGAAATATCGATTCGTCGAGTAGTAAAGAATACTCACAATTCGCCACAGTACTCTACATAGTTAATATTTTTCGGTAACTGTTCTCGACCCCTTTTTTTTACAGCACACAACAAACATTTTTTGTTAACACGTATCATTCTTACACAGTGCTTAAAAACTTTGAGGATTTTTTTTTTGTCCGCCAATGTTTATATACTTTAGTTCGTTGCTTTATAGGACATGTTGATATACTATATTAAAGATTGTTCTGTTGTTAGAAACGCTTGCGAGTCCCTCGGTAAAGCCGGACAAATTTTTATATGACGAAAAAATTTCAAACAAACGAAGAGCCCATGCGTTTGTGTCCCACGTGCCGCATGTCGATTAGTGCCTTGGCGACACGGTGCCGTTATTGCGGTGAGGAAGTGAGCCGCCCGCGCAAAGAACAACCGACCTATACCGTCTCTGATTTAGGCGGGGAAAGCCAAGGGACCTATACCGTTTCCAGCAGTGTTACCGATGCCCTTGAATCGTTCATGATGGAAGAGCGGGTTCAGGTAGCGACTGAGGAACAAGAGCGGATCGAGGCGGAACAACGTTCGTTGTCGGGTCGCTTACGCCGTTTGGTCGGCAAACCTGTGAAAGAACCGGATCCGACGAATGTTGATCTGCGTATGGGCAAAATGGATATTGATTCCATCAGCTTATCCTCCCCCGCCACGCGTTCTTCCACTTCCGTGCGGCGTCCGCGCCGCTCCGTTTGGAGTCATCCCGCGCTTTGGATTGTGTTGGTTCCGATTTTTTTGATAATGATGTATTTTCTTGCCGATGCGCTGTGGACGGGGCTCCATGGAAATCAAAATGGCGCCTACGTCCTGACGGATTCCCGATTTTCCAATCGTGCCTTGGAACAATTGATTGAAGATGGAGATTATGTTGCGGCTCATGAAACTGCTTTGTTGGCTTTAAAAGCGAGTGACACGGCAGAAAACCGTTCCATTGCTGATGAAGTTAGGAAGCGTTGTATAGACGAAATCAAAGCCAAAGCCTATGCTGTTCCATTTGATATGGAACAATTGCGCATTGCTTCACGGGAAATATCGCAAATAGGTCATAAAGACCGGGATCCCGAAATCAGGCAGCTTATGGATGCCGTTAATCGTGAGGTTGGTTATTTCTCCTTCATTCTTCAGAAAATTGATCTTACAAACGCTTCTGCTACTTTTCGCTTAAATAATCCTTCTACAACCGAGAAAGAGGAAGAGGTGCAAGAAGGCGATCTTTTCCAACAGCGTTTTTTAGTTACGAAGATATTGTCTGACTCTGTTGCGCTGAGAGATACGGCGTCTGAACGGGCGGGCACGGAACTTATTTCACGAAGAATGGAAGCTGTGACCGCCTATTGATCTGGGGATGGCGCGCAGCGATGCCTTTCCCCACGCTGCGTATCTGTAAATACGGTGTTGCGGCAGCGTATGTTCTTTTTTCTCCTTCACGTGCATTGTATATCACTGAGCTCCTGTGGAGTTTACTAGAATTAGAGAGGTTTTTTTTGGAATCTGTAGTCCTGGAAAAATATCTTCTCCCCCACCTTGATGTTTTTCAAATGGTGGAGCTGAATCCCGCCACCGTCGTATTGACGCTTTGCGGTATTGTCTGCTGCTTTTTTGGACATCGTACGACAAAACTCTTTCTTGACCTTTCAGGCTTTGCCGTGCTGGGCTTACTCGCCGCCCTGACTGTAGGCTTCTTTTCCGACGGCAATGTTCCCTACATGTCCGTCGCTCTGATGGTCGGCGGTATTTTAGGGGCGATCATCACCCATATGGCGTACCGTCTCGGGATCATCCTTTTTGGGGGCGGCATTATTACCTTAGCGGCGTGGAATTATCTGCAGCCCACTTGGGATTCAGGCATCCTCTTCGCCTTCGTGATTCTTGCAGCTTTGGTCGGGGGTCTGGCGTCCTTCTTTTTGGAACGCTTTACGATCAGCCTGATAACCGCCGGACTGGGCGCATGGTTTACAGTGCAGGGCGTATTTTTAATTTTGCAGGCAATGGGCGTATCTTCGGAAGGCGAAGAAGCGGCGGCTACGCTGAAAACAAACTCATCCATAGGGCTTTCTTGGCTGCTCTTGGCCGCCTTGGGCTTTTTGTTTCAGCTTATAGAAAAGAAGTTCAGAAAAGCTTCGGGATAATAGTCGGGTCGTTGCCCGTCGTGCGGCACATGGCGCAGTAAGCACAGCTGACGCAAGCGGTCAAGGGTGCCTTTGGAATCGCTGATCGGGAGCGCTTCGCCGCCTATGGTCTCAATGAGCCATGGAAGCGCTGTTGCCGCGGGCTGATCGGGATACGCGTTGTCGCGCAGATGATGCAGTAATTGGATGGTTTTCAACCCGTCAAACCAGACATGAAATTGCTTGTGCAGCCGCTGTAAATCCGGTTGTTGCCCTCGGATCTTGTCCCATGTTGCTTTAAAGCCGTGAAGGTTCATAAATGCGGCAAGCTGCGGATGAATCGTCTGCGCCGCGGCGATGACCGCTGTCCCCGAAAGCCGGGTCTCATGGGAAAGGAGTTGCAACAAGGCTTTTAACACCACAAAACTTTGTGGATGCGGAAGGGGCAGCTCCAAGGCGGTGCTTTCTTTATAGTCGTAAATACGCTGTCCGGTGCCGAAGGGGGTTCGCCGGGACAGTCGCCCTGAGGGGAAGACCAAGGCACAGGCTATAGGCTCCATCTTGCCGGTCTTTCTTAATTGCTGCATGAAATAAAAGTCTTCGCCGGCAAGGCGTCGGTTCATCCCGCCCATAGCGGCATAGGCGTGCGCCGTACACGAGATAATCGACCCTAGTGCGGGATAGGCATAGGGCGAGGCACAATGCTGCAAGGCGAGTTCATGATAACGCATATAGAGTTCATGGGCAATGACCGCTTCTTTTTGGGTTTCATCGTCGGGAAAGCTGTGCAGGTACGCCGCATAGCCTGCCCATGCCCCTTCGGCTCTGTAATGGGCATCCATGGCTTCAAGGAAACCCGGTGCCGGCGGCGAATCGGCGTCAAGGCTGATCAGGGCTCCGTCCAGGTGGGCGGAACGGCTGAGCAGATGGAGCCCATGGTCGAGTCCGATTTTACGCGCCAGTCCCACCCCTTCCCCTTCGGGAAGTTCCCGTCCTTCTGTGCACGCATCCACCACAGCCAGGCGTAGGGGCGCGTAATGCTCCTCCCCTATGCGCTGCCTCAGCAAGCCTAAAGTCTTTTGGTTGTTTTCGAGGGTCGCCGCCGCGACGGTCGGGGCTGCCGAATTGTTGATCACGCAAATGACCAAGGTTTCCGCGCACAGGGCATCCTTGGACGCGCGCAACGCAGCCAAGGTATCAAAAAGATAGTCATATTCGCTTAGGACCGGGATGACCACGACCGAACGGATACCTTCTTCCCGTGCAAGGGTATCCATAGGCCAGCGCTCATGAACCGAGCGTCGCACCAAATATTTATTTACGGTAGCATTCATGCTTCACCCAAGAGGGGTACACGCCCTGCGTTTCGCCTCAAAAGCTGCTTTGTCCGATCGCCTGCAATGCGGCGTGCAGCGATGCTTCCGGGATCCAATGGACGGTAAAGCCGCGCCGTTCCATGCCTCTGAACCAGGTACGTTGCCGCTTCGCAAATTGAGCGATGGCACTATTTAACTTTTGGAACAAATCGTTTTTGTTTAGAATTTTTCCTTGCAAATACTGGGCGACAAAGCGATATTCCAATCCCAGTTGTTCAAGACGCTGCCAGTCAGCGCCGCCCTCATGGAGTGCCTCTACTTCTTCAATTAATCCTTCGTCCATACGCGCCCGCAGCCGCAGCGCAATGCGTGCACGCAATACATCGGGCGGATAGGCGACAACCAGAATAAAAGGGGCGGGATCCTTTTTCGCTGATTGCGGAATCGACGCGCTAAATTCGGCTATTTCTATGGCGCGGATAATCCGCTCGCGATTTTCCAAGTCAGTTTCATCATGCAGTGTCGGCTTGAGTTGGCGGAGCCGTTCTTCCAGTGCCTCCTCGTCCAGATCTTGCAATACTTCGCGCAGCTTGGGATTTTCAGGCACGGCAGGCAGGTGATAGTCCGACAGGACCGCCTCCAAATACATGCCCGTTCCGCCAACGATTACGGGCAACTTTTTCCGTTCGCACAGATCGTCGAAAGCCGCATAAAAGGCTTGTTGATAATGGAAAACGCTGAATTCCGTATCCAGATCCGCAATGTCGATGAGATGATAGGGCAAGGCCTTTCCATCATAGACATATTCGGATAAATCTTTGCCTGAGCCTATGTCCAGTCCGCGGTAGACCTGACGGGAATCGACGGATAGAATTTCGCCCTTCAACAGGCCTGCCAACTGTACGCCGAGGGCGGTCTTCCCGGAGGCGGTAGGTCCGGCAACAACAAGGGACTTATATTTTTCTGTAGTCATCACGATATCCCGGGATCAATGAGAGAAGCGGTCTTGCTATAGCCTTTTTTTTAGGGTTGATTACGCCTCATCCGCCAAATCATCATAGGCGTGTGCTTTTACATTCCATAAAGAAAGGAAAATACCGGCGCTCGCGATTGCCATGGCCACGACCAAAATATACACATAATTCCAGCCGTAATGCTGCGCGATGGCGCCCATGCCCACGCCCGAAACAAGGACGCTCGCATAACTGAAGAGGCTGGTGAATCCGATAGAAGTTCCCGCCAGTTTTTTGGTCGAGATATTCGCCGCTGTAATCCCCGTAAGCGCTTGGGGCCCGTAGATGAAAAAGCCTGCTGCCAACAAACTCGCTAAGAGCAGCCCCACCGGCGCTGTCGCAGGGAGTAACCAGAACAGGGTCACGGAGAGGGCGGCGCCGAACATGCAAATGGCACAGATGCGCGGCCCTCGTCCGCCCATGTAGCGATCGGTGATCCAGCCTGCCGCTAACATGCCGATAATGCCGGCGATTTCAAAGCCTGCCACCAACCAGCCCGCATGATCCAGGGTGAGCCCCTTCGATTCTTTGAGCAGCGTCGGCCCCCAATCCAATACAGAAAAGCGCACCAAATTCAGCGTGAAATTGGCGAGGCCGATCATCCAAATAACGGGGTTGAAGAAAACACGCTCATAGAGAAAGGCGCGGCTCACAGGCTGATCCTCTTCAATGCCTTTAATTTCAGTGCCGGCAAGCTCAGGCAATCCCACCGAGCGCGGGGTGTCGCGCAGTGCCAAAAGGAGCACCACAATTCCCAAGGCGGCGATCGCTGCCGGTACCCAGAAGCAATAGCGCCATGCGCCTTCCCCACCGTAGGTCATGATATAGCCGCAGACGATAACGATCAAGCCCGCGCCAACGGAGTGTGAGGTGTTCCACACCGACATTTTTGTGGCCAGCTCATTGGGCGGTATCCAGTGGGTGAGCAGCCGCGCACAAGGCGGGAAGCCGCTGCCCTGAAACAAGCCGTTGAGCACCCACAGCAAACCAAAGATAATGATCAGAGTATTCATAAAGCTTGCGCCGCCGTAGCCGCCCGTTAAATAGGCCGCTATGACGGGGCCAAAGCCAAAGAGGACGTTTACCAACACGCATAGTGCAAGTCCTATGGACATGAACAATCGGGAATTGATGCGGTCGCCCAGGTAGCCGTTGAGGAATTTCGATAATCCGTAGACCAGTCCGTGCAGGGTCAAAAAAAGGCCGAGATTGGTTTTGGTAATGCCCAATTCCGCTTCAATGCCGGGCATGGCGAGACTGAAGTTTTTGCGCAGAAAATAAAACAGCATATAGCCGAACATAGTCGCGATGATCGTGCGATACTGCCAGTAACGAAAACGAGAAGAATTTTGATCGGGTTGCGTTTCAGTTACAGTCATGAATAACCTTTCTTTCGTTTGGGGGTAGTAGGACAACATTTATCGTCAAGAGTATAACAATCACTTCGCCCATACCCAAATCCCCTTTTTTTTTCTGAGTGTTGTATCCAAGATTTAAAAAAGGCTCCATGGGGCCGACTGTTCATTACCGCTGGTCCCCCCCGTCGCCGAAAGATTTTGTGAAAATGAATAGAGCGAAACATTATAATGTTTTCAGTGGAATCTTAATCATTCTCAACCGGAAAGGACCCTATTTCTGTGAAAAGACGCGGCTTTTTAAATTCTTGTACAGCGGCAGGCTTAGGCTTAAGCGCGGCTGTTACCCCTTCTTTTGCGGCAACCCCAGACAAAGGCAGCTGCCGCTATACCTTTTCGTTAACAGACAATCAGTCGAAGATTTATACAAGGGCGGCGGTGAAGCCCACTAAAATCATGCATATCACCGATACCCATCTGTCTTTGGATGATGAGCGCGGCGCGCCCTTCCGCGAATACAGCCAACGCATGGCGGGAGCCTACAAGAGCAATCGACATTTTCGGACGGGCGAAAGCTTTTCTGCTGATGAGAATTTTCTGAAGACCCTAGAGATTGCCCAAAAAGATGGCGTCGATTTTATAGCCCTTACCGGCGACATTGTCAGTTTCCCATCCCTTGCGGGCGTGGACTGGCTTTGCCAAAATCTTGCAGCGACAGGGATTCCTTACGCCTACGTTGCAGGCAATCATGATTGGCATTTTGAGGGCATGGAAGGGAGCGCGGAAGAGCTGCGCGGGATCTGGACCGCCAAACATTTGGCGCCCCTCTACCAAGGGAAGGACCCGCTGAGTGCCGCCTACACTGTCAATGGGATTACGCTCCTTTGCATCGATAATTCCACCAACGAAATTTTGCCCGAGCAGCTAGCCTTTTTCAACGAACAGGCGGCGTCGGGCAATCCCATGCTCCTGCTCATGCACATTCCCCTGTATGTTCCCGGCAGGTCTATAGGCTTCGGCTGCGGTCATCCGGAATGGGGCGAAAAAACGGATCGCAATTTTGAAATTGAACGGCGCCGCAAATGGCGGAAAGACGGGCACACGCAAACGACCATGGACTTTTGCGAAGCCGTATTTGAAGCGCCGAATCTTTTGGCGATTCTCGCGGGACACATCCATGAAAATTCGCTGGACATCAAAAACGATGTCCCGCAAATTGTCTCTCGTGAAAATGCGTCGGGTTACTACAAGGAGTTTGTGATTCAGACTGTCGGCGAAGGGTGAACGATCTTGTTCTTTTCTTGAGGATACGCGAAGCCGGTGTCAAGCCCGGGCTTTTGGCTTCGACAGGATGGACGGGATGGACGGGATGGACGGGATGGACCGGATGGACCGGATGGACAAAGACAATACGTTGAGGAAAGAGCGCACATGAGCGCCGTGACGCATGCCCAAGACCCTCCGCCATCGCCTCATTGCAGGCTCAAGGTTTCTTTAGCGTCCAAGGCGGGTGCAGAAGCCGGCGCGCGCAACACAGCGCCTTGATGATACAAACACCTCGGGCGCGATAAATCGCGCCCCTACACCGGAAGGCTTTGTTCGTCTTCTGTCCATCCCGTCCATTGTGTCCATCGTGTCCATCTTGTCCATCCTGTCCATCAGAAAGAAACATCTCCGCCCCTATCCCCCGCCCCCACGCTGCGTGCTGTTGAGAAATTTGCGTTACCCCTTAAACACAAGATATAATACGCACGTTACACACACATTCCCCACCCATTAAGCGATGGGGTTGTTTATGCACCTTCCTCTGGACGGGTAGCTCAGCCGGTAGAGCATCGGACTTTTAATCCGGTGGCCGCGGGTTCGAATCCCGCCCCGTTCACCAGATTTTAACGCCGTAAATCCTTATCTTACAGGTTTTACGGCGTTTCTTTTTTTATGGGATAGACCGGATGGCTTCAGTGTGACCTGTTAGCGAGAATGGCGTTGTTTTCTTTTTGGCCCCAATTGGGCTATAATCGATTTTCGTGTTACTCGGGTGTGTGAAGGCTCCGGAAGTGTCCTTCGATGTATTAATGCCTGATCATGGGAAAGGAAGTCTATCCAGCTTTTATCTCTGCCCGGGGGATTGTGGTTTCCGACAGTTTCTGCCGGATGCAGCGAAAAGGGATACTGTGTATGGCTAGGCTTGAAGACATCGTAGTCGGTGCGCGCGTCACGGGTATCACAGGGAGTGAGCCGGTAGATATTGTTGCGGTCACGTGGCACGGCAGCACGGCCATAACGGTCACCCATCGCAATGCACAGGGCACCGTTGAAGAGCAGCTTCTTTTTCGTGACGATGAAGAGCAGCTTGGTGTTTTAGAGGGTCGTCTTCTTTGGAGTTTTGACGGGGATGCCGCATTACTGAAGCTCAGTTCGGAAGCCTATAGAATCAATCTCGCCCACATCTTCGACCCCTATTTAGCCGTACACAGCTCCGAAATCGAGCCCCTGCCCCACCAGATCTCCGCCGTCTATGAGGAAATGCTTCCCCGTATCCCCCTGCGTTTTGTCTTGGCCGATGATCCCGGCGCCGGTAAGACCATCATGACCGGGTTATTGCTCAAAGAATTGATTGTGCGCGGCGATCTGAAGCGCTGTCTCATCGTGTGCCCCGGCAATCTAGAAGAACAATGGCAGGATGAACTCTTTCGCAAATTCAATCTGCGCTTTGAATTGCTGACGCCTGAGCGCATCGAGTCGGCGGTCACGGGCAATGCATTCAACGAGATTCATTTCTGCATTGCGCGCATGGATCGTCTGGCCTGGAACGATAAGATTCAAGAAAAGCTCCGTGTCACGGACTGGGATCTGATCGTTTGCGATGAGGCGCACAAGATGTCCGCCCGTGTATGGGGCGGTGAAATCCACTATAGCCAACGTTTTTCGTTGGGCCGTTTATTATCAAGCCTTACCCGCCACTTCCTGCTTCTAACGGCGACGCCCCATAATGGTAAAGAAGAAGATTTCCAATTATTCATGTCCCTCATCGATCAAGACCGCTTTGAAGGCGTAGCGCGTACGGGTCAGCAGGCGGTCGACGTATCCGATGTGATGCGTCGTCTGATCAAAGAGGATTTGCTGAAATTCGACGGTACCCCGCTCTTCCCGGAAAGACGTGCAACGACCGTTAATTATGATCTTTCGCCCCAGGAATCGGCACTCTACGACGCGGTCACGCAATATGTCCAAGATGAATTCAATCGTGCCGACCAACTGACCAAGGAGCGTAAAAACACGGTTGGTTTTGCGCTGACCATCTTACAGCGCCGCCTTGCCTCTTCGCCGGAAGCGATTTACCAATCTTTAAAGCGTCGTCGGGAACGATTAGAGGCGCGCCTTGCCGAAGAAAAGATAGGCCGCCGCGCTATGGAATATACGCTGACGCGCTACGACGAATATGACGATGATGATCTTCCCGCTTCCGAATTGGAATCCGAGGAAGAGAAGATCGTCGATCAGGCCACCGCCTCCCGTACGATTGCTGAATTGGAAGCAGAAATCGAAGCGGTCAAAAGATTGGAGCACATGGCGAATGAGGTCCGGCAAAGCGGCAACGACAGCAAATGGAAAGAGCTGTCGGGACTGCTGCAAGACGATAGCGAGATGGTACGCGCTCCGGGCGTCCGTGAAAAGCTGATTATATTCACGGAACATAGGGATACGCTCAATTATCTCACGGCTAAGATTCGTTCGCTGTTGGGCAACGAGCAGGCTTGCGTCACCATCCATGGCGGCTTGCTGCGTGACGAGCGGCGTAAAGTCGAAGCCTTATTCAAGCAAGAAAAGGAAGTGCATATTTTAGTCGCTACCGATGCCGCCGGTGAAGGGATCAACCTGCAGCAGGCCCATTTGATGGTGAACTATGATTTGCCCTGGAACCCGAACCGCCTCGAACAACGCTTCGGGCGCATTCACCGCATCGGTCAAACGGAAGTCTGCCATCTTTGGAATCTTGTGGCAAAGGAAACGCGTGAAGGCATGGTTTTCCAACGGCTCTTTGAAAAGCTCGAACAAGAGCGGGAAACCTTAAAAGGGAAAGTCTTCGATGTATTGGGCAAAATTACCTTTGATAACAAATCGTTAAAAGAATTGCTCATTGACGCCATCCGTTATGGCAACCGGGAAGAGGTGAGAAACCGGCTTTATGAGGTGGTGGACCATTCCTTAAACGTGGACGCACTCAAAGAACTTATACAGGAACATGCCCTCACGGAAACGATGATGGACATTGTGCAAGTGAGCGCTATCCGTGAAGAGATGGAACGTCTTGAAGCGCGCCGCTTACAGCCCCATTTCATAGAATCCTTCTTCCTCGAGGCCTTTGAACTGTTGGGCGGCAAGATCCATCCCCGCGAGACAGGCCGCTATGAAATAAGCAATGTGCCCGCTAGGGTGCGCAGCCGAGACAATCAAATCGGCTGGGGCGAACCTGTATTACAACATTACCATCGGATCTGCTTCGACAAAGCCTATCGCAGCTACCCGCAAAGGCCCGAAGCCGCATTCATTGTACCGGGTCATCCGCTCCTCGAGGCGGTCAATGATTTGATCCGGGAACAGCATGCCGGCGTTCTCAAACAAGGCGCTGTTTTCATTGATGAATCCGATTATAGTGAAGAGGCGCGGCTCTTATTCTATATTGAAGATTCTGTTCAAGACGGGGTTTTGACCGGCGCCGGCAAAAAGCGGATCATCTCGAAGCACATCCATTTTGTGGAGATCAAAGGGGACGGCAGCTCTTCCAATGCAGGCTATGCCCCCTATTTGGATTATCGCGCTGCTCGGGAAGAAGAGCTGCAGCCCATTCGCGCCTACCTTGCTGAGCAGGAATGGCTGCAAAAGAATGTGGAGAACAGGGCTATTCGCTTTGCCATTACGGAGATCATTCCGCCCCACGTCAATGAGGTAAAAGAGCGGCGTATCACGCGCATTGAGAAGACGCTCAAAGCCGTTGAGAAAAGGCTGAGAGCCGAGATCCGTTATTGGGATTTTAGAGCCAATGAGCTCAAAGAACAGGAAGATGCCGGCAAATCCAATCCGAAGGTCAATTCCATGATGGCCCGTCAGCGGGCGAATGATCTTGCGCTGCGCTTGGATAAAAGGCGTGCGGAATTAGCGCTGGAAAAATCTATTTCCGCCACGCCCCCCATCATCGTCGGCGGCGCCCTTGTACTCCCCAAAGCCTTAGTGCATCGCTTATGCGGGAATCAGGAAGCGCTTCTCAGCGCCGATGTGATGGCGCGAAAAAGCATTGAATACGCCGCCATGGAAGCGGTGATCGCCCTTGAAAGCGCGTTAGGCTATATCCCGAAAGATGTGAGTCATGAAAAAGTAGGCTACGACATTGAGTCCCAAATACCCCTTGAGAAGCGGGATCATAGCCAGGCCTGTTTGCGATTTATAGAAGTGAAAGGCAGAGCAAAAGGCGCGCAAACCGTGACCGTCACGAAAAACGAAATCCTTACTGCCTTAAATAAACCCGATGAATTTATCTTGGCCATTGTGGAGGTAGACGAGCAAGAAAGACGAACTACCTATCTCAAAAATCCCTTTAAAGCAAGACCCGCCTTTGCCGCAACAAGCATCACCTTCCATATCGAGGAACTGATAGCGGGTTCGGAAATTTTACTTACGTGAGAACAAAAGCATGGATTATAAAAAGAAGCTCATTGAAGTGGCATTGCCCTTGGAAGCGATCAATGCGGCGGCTGCCCGGGAAAAGTCTATCCGCCATGGACACCCTTCAACCTTACATCTATGGTGGGCAAGGCGGCCCTTGGCCGCTGCCCGTGCCGTCATTTGGGCGTCTCTGGTCGATGATCCCTCGTCTCATCCCGATGCATTCCCCACCGAAGAGGCGCAGACCAAAGAACGGGAACGGCTCTTTCATATTTTGGAGCGCTTGGTCATTTGGGAAAACAGCAACAACAAAAAAGTCTTAGCTGAAGCCAAAGCCGAGATCATGAAGGCCACAGGCGGCAATCCCCCGCCCCTCCTCGATCCCTTTGCCGGCGGCGGCGCTATCCCCTTAGAAGCCCAACGCTTGGGCTTGGAAGCCCATGCAGGGGATTTAAATCCCGTCGCTGTCATGATTAATAAAGCCATGATTGAAATCCCGCCTACATTTGCCGGTCAGCCGCCGGTAAATCCTGAAGCAAAGAAACAGATCAAGGCAGCATGGCCGGGAACGGCAGGGCTTGCCGACGATGTGCGCTATTACGGCGACTGGATGAAAAGGGAAGCCATCAAAGAAATTGGGCATCTCTATCCCAAGATTAAGGATGAAGAAGGTATAGAACGTACGGTCATCGCCTGGCTTTGGACTCGGACTGTGACCTGCCCCAATCCTGCCTGCCGCTGTGTCATGCCCTTGGCGAGTACCTTTGTTCTCTCAAAAAAGAAAGGGAGCGAAGCCTATATAGAGCCTATTATTGAGGGGACGAAGATTCGCTACGAAATTCGCTATGGCAAAAAGGCGCCTAAGCCGCCGAAAATGGGAAGAGGGGCAAATTTTAACTGTCTATTTTGCAGTTCCCCCGTGGACGGGGCGTACATCAAGGCAGAAGGTTTAGCAAAAAGAATAGGATCGGACTTGATGGCTATTGTTGCCGAAGGGGAAAGAGGCAGGATGTATATTTCTCCCGATAATGGACAGGTTGAATTGGCTGCTTCAGCACAGCCTGACTGGATTCCGGAAGGTGACTTGTTCGGCAAGGCGACTGATCAATTACCCGCCTATGGGTATCGTAGTTTTTCCGATCTCTTCACGAAGCGCCAACTTGCCGCTCTTACGACATTTAGTGATTTGGTTCCTAAGGCGCAGAAGCAAATTGAAAAGGACGGCGGAAAAAAGGAATATGCCCAAAGTGTTTGTGTTTATTTGGCATTTATAATTAGCAAACTTGCCGACATGGGATCAACTGTATGCAGCTGGAACATTGCTCGTGCCGTACTGGGCCATACTTTTAGTCGTCAAGCTTTGCCGATGGTATGGGATTTTGCAGAAGCCAATCCCTTTTCTAACTCCACGGGTAGTTATGAAAATGCACTTACATGGATTAGTAAAGTTATAGTGAACTTACCTGTGGCGAAAAAAGCTTATGTAACCCAGCAGGCCGCTCAGACGAATAATCGATTAACAAATATTATCGTTTCGACTGACCCGCCGTATTATGACAATATTTGTTATGCCGATTTGTCAGATTTTTTTTATATCTGGTTACGTCGAATATTGAGAGATAGCTATCCCGATTTATTTCGGACCATGCGGGTACCCAAAGCAGAAGAATTAGTAGCCTCTGTTTATCGTTTTAAAGGGGATAAAGAAGAGGCAACTCGGTTCTTTGAAGAGGGTATGGTGCAGACATTTCGTCAAATCAACAGCTATGTAAGCGACGATATTCCTACAACAGTCTACTATGGCTATAAACAAAGTGAAACAGACGATAAGAAGAATAAAGCATCTACGGGATGGGAGACAATCCTTTCGGCAATTATCCAAGCGGGATTTACAATTACCGGTACCTGGCCTATGCGTACAGAAATGATGGCACGGTCTATAGCACGGGCAACGAACGCGCTTGCCTCCTCTATCGTTTTGGTCTGTCGGAAACGGCCTGCCCATGCGCCGATGAGTACGCGTCGAGACTTTATTAATGTGTTGAGGCGGGAGTTGAAACCTGCCTTGAAGAAATTAGAGGCGTCTCGTATTGCACCTGTCGATCTTGCCCAGTCTGCCATTGGCCCGGGCATGGCGGTCTATTCACGCTTTTCGAAAGTGGTAGAGGCTGACGGGTCGACAATGAGCGTTCGTTCTGCTTTGGAACTGATCAATCAGGAGCTGGATCTCTTCTTTAGTGATCAGGAGGGCGATCTGGACAATGAGAGTCGTTTTTGTGTGGACCTCTATCGGCAGTACGCTTTTAATAGTATCCAATATGGCGTGGCGGAGGTCTTGGCACGGGCTAAGAATACCTCCGTGGAGAAGCTTGCCAAGCGTGGAATTCTCTTTGCAGAAAAGGGTATAGTCAGGTTGTCGACGCGGGAGGAACTCCCCGAAAAAATAGACAAAGACAAGTGCACTTGGCTGTTGACGCAGCAGTTGACCCATGTTTTTGAAATGAAGGGCTTTCAGGGTGCGGCAAAGATAGTGACCGCTTTTTTAAGCTCAGAACCGGAACAGGCAAGAGCCTTAGCCTATCGCCTATTTCAATTGGCGGACCGCAAGAAATGGGCACAAGAGGCGTTGGTCTATAATAATCTGATTGCTGCGTGGTCGGAAATACAAAATCACGCGGCGGTCTTAGCGTCTGTTGGAAGCGATACGGAACAACTTGCGTTTTTCGATAACGAATAGAAAGAGTCAAAAGGCGGTATAAACATGTCAAAAAATCACGAGATAATTTTTAAAGGCTTTCGTATTCTGCTGGAGGGATTTGCCCCTTATATCGCACAGGAATTGCGCAATGAATACGGAGAGGATTGGTGGAGCATTGCCGTCATGGGGGTTCTCTACGAGGAACAAAAACGGGATTTACCGGCTACGGGCGCAGAAAAGGATTTGATTAATGCGCTGGATGTGTTTCGGTCGCTGCTCCTTTTTGATTTGCATTGGCAACACGTATTCCGTAAGAAATTAGCGCTCGATTATCGCACGTGGGCAAAAGAACTGGTTGGGGTCAGAAATAAGCATGCCCATCAGGGTGCCAAGGATTTCTCTACGGACTATACGTGGCGCGCCCTTGACACCATGTCCTTGCTCCTGGGTGAGATTCATCCGAAGAAGGCGGAAGAGATCCGCAAGATTCTCCGAGAATTGCGCTATGGTACGGCAGCGGGCTCCACGACCGTTACGAGCGCCGCGGCTGTTGTGCGTCCGGCGTCGTCCGCTCGGGTTTCGTCATCGCGCGAGAAAGAATCGGGCATCCTCAGCACTGCGCCTACTCGTGGGCTTCCTTCGTGGCGCGATGTGATGGAACCTCATCCTGATGTGGCGGAAGGCCGGTACCAAAATGCTGAATTTGCCGCTGATTTGGCGCAGGTGGCACGAGGTGAGGGCGCTTTTGAATATCGGGATCCGGTCGAGTTTTTCGCCCGGACCTATATGACGGAAGGGATGTCTAAATTACTGGAACAGTCTTTAAGACGTATTTCCGGGAATACGGGTGATCCCATTATTCAGTTAAAAACCTCTTTTGGCGGCGGTAAGACCCACTCCATGCTTGCCCTCTATCACCTCTTACGGGGGCGTGCGGATTTTAGAAACAATGACGATGTGAAGGAGATGCTTCAAAGGGTGGGGCTCCGTAGCGTGCCCGAAGCCCATGTGGTTGTTTTGGTCGGTACCGCTTTAGATCCGGCGAAAGGCAGGCGCCCGGCAACCCTTCCCGGTATTACGATCAATACATTGTGGGGGGAAATTGCGGCGCAGTTGGCGGAATCTACGAAAAATCCAAGCCTCTATGAATATGTTCGTGAAGCAGATAAAAAGGGTGTTTCGCCCGGGTCCCTTGCGTTCAAGGAACTCTTTGACGCCAGCGGCGCTTGTTTGATCATGATGGACGAATTGGTTGCCTATGCGAAGAAACTCTATGGCGCCAACAACTTGGTTGCAGGCACCTTCGACAATTTTACTACCTTTATTCAAGAGCTAACGGAAGGGGCAGGGGCAAGCAAAAAAAGTTTGGTCGTAGCCTCCATTCCCGAGTCTGATATTGAGATCGGCGGCGAGGCGGGGCAGCTTGCTTTAGAGTCTATTGAACATACCTTTGGGCGTAAGGAGGCGATTTGGACGCCGGTGCGCGCCACAGAAGGCTTTGAAGTAGTGCGCAGACGGCTCTTCCTCGATTGTAAAGATACGAAAGCACGGGACGCTGTTTGTACAAAATTTAGTAAAATGTATAGCAAGTTCCAAAATGATTTTCCCACGGAGGCAGGGGAAGCAGACTATTTCAAACGCTTGCAATCCTGTTATCCCATCCACCCGGAAGTTTTTGAAAGGCTCTATGGGGATTGGGCAACCCTTGACCGCTTCCAAAGGACCCGAGGGGTGCTCCGTTTAATGGCGGCCGTCATTCACGAGCTTTGGATGGGAAGCGATGCGGGGCTTATGATTATGCCCGGCTCCCTGCCTTTGGACAGGCCCAATGTCCGTGATGAACTGACGCGCTACTTAAGTGAGAGTTGGAATGCCGTTGTGGATGGAGAAATCGATGGGCGTGAATCCGTTCCTTTTCAAACGGACCAAATAAACCAGCGTTTCGGAGGTGTGCTGGCTGCAAGGCGGGTGGCAAGAACGATCATGCTCGGCTCGGCGCCTACCCGCATGGAACAAAATGTGCGCGGTATAGAAAGCTCTCGTATCCGCTTGGGTGTCGTGCAGCCCGATGAAAACATTGCGACCTTTAATGATGCCCTATCCACCTTGACGAATACATCGGCTTATTTGTACAGCAACCCTACCAAAGATCGTTATTGGTATGATACGCGTCCTACGTTACGGAAAATGGCGGAGGACAGGGCGACGCAGCAACTGCCTTCCGATGTGGAATTCGAAATTGAAAACCGATTGCAGCGCCTTCGGGTCGTCCATCCTTTTGCGGGCGTCCACGCGAGTCCCCCCTCTTCTTTTGAAGTGCCTGATGAACAGCGGGCGCGTCTGGTGATCTTGGCGCCTAAGCAGACTTATAACAGCAAGAAAGAATCCAGCCCTGCACAGACTGCTATTGTTGAAATGTTAGAGCAGCGCGGTAAACATCCGCGTATTTATAGGAATATGCTTGCCTTTGTGGCGGCTGATGAGAAATTGATGGAGGAGCTGAACAAGAGGGTTCGGTATTATTTGGCGTGGAAATCGATCAAAGATGATGGTGAACAATTGGATTTGGATAAGGCGCAAAAACAAGAGACCGAAAATAATCTGTCGAGAGAGGACCGCGCCGTAGACGATCAAATCAACGATGCCTATTGCCACTTATTCGTGCCGTATATCGATAGAACTGCCGATTTGAAAAAGACTCAATGGGATATTGCGTCGATCAAAGGCGGATCAGAAAGTATTGTTGCCAAAGCGGGCAAACGCATGCTCGATAATGAACAGATTATTGCTGAGTGGGCGCCCATGCTGTTGCGCATGGAATTAGACAATTTGTTGTGGAAAGAAGATGACCATATTTCCGTCAAAAAATTGTGGGAGTACCTGTGCTCCTATGGTTATTTGTCGCGATTGGCTCGAGAAGACGTGTTATTCAATACGATTAGAAAAGGAGTCGCTTCTTCGGAGTTTTTCGCCTATGCCGCCGGCTTTGACAATACGCGCTATGTCGATTTGAAACTCAATCAGGCGGTAATCGACGTGGACCGCTCCGGCTATTTGGTGAAGATTGATGTGGCAAAGCGGCAATTGGAGGCGGAAGGTGTACAAGAACCGGGAAGCGGTCTTGTCACGGCCGGTGTGAGCGGTGCGGCTGAGGATCCGGCAGGGTACGATGGCGAGCCCGGGCGCACGGGTATAGGTGTGAGCGGGAGTAAGAAGAAACCGAAAAATACGGGCTTTTTCTTGTCTACCGCCATAGATCGGACCAGAATCGGAAAAGAAGTGCAACAACTTTACGAGGAAGTAATCAAACATCTGGAGGACGTTGACGGCGCAACCTTAGATATATCCCTGGAGCTTACGATGAAGGCGCCTGAAGGAGTGCCGCAGCAGGTGGTGCGTACGGTCATAGAAAATTGCAATACGTTGAAGGTGAAAAAATTCGGATTTTCGGATTAAACAGCCGGTGATGAAGGACAGGATGGACGCTCCTTTCCCAAGGGGAAGCTTTGGGAACAGGCGGCGTCCGCTGCCGGGCGTGTATGGCCGCCGTTCTTACTCATGATGGTTGACCTTAAATCGAAGATGTGATAATCTAGACCGTGCAGCGCGAATGCAAGGCGTGTAAAACAAAGATACGCTATTTCCTTTGGAGGGTTGGGACTGCGCAATCCCGATACGGTGTGTAGTGCAAAGGAGGAAAGCTTTCCATGTTACGATGCAGAAGTTGTAATAATGATTTGGCGAGAGACGCGGAATCTTGTCCACTCTGTGGGCACGTGGTCACGTGGTGTGATATGGGGCGCCAATTCGAAGCGATTACAACCCAGGTGAGCGGCAAAGGAAGGATCCATATCGACCCCGGCTATAAAAAGACCGTGAAATGGTTCCTTCTGGCAAACGCTGCCGTCATAGTAACCCTGTTTTTCACGACAGCCGCCACAATCGGAATCCAAGGAGTAGTGGTGGTTCCTGTTCTGCTCGTCATGGGCGCTACCGTTCCTTTCGGGACACTGCTCATGTCGAAATGGCTGGTAAAGCGTGCCCATAAAGTAAAGACGATCTCGGCTCATTCGCGGGATGCTGCGGAGATACAACTTTACAACATGGTCGATGGGCTTCGACAGCGTGCGGGGCTTGAGGTTATGCCGGAAGTCGGCATTTATGAATCGGAAGAGATGAACGCCTTTGCAACGGGGGCGACGCGTAAGAGCGCTATGCTCGCGTACAGCACCGCCTTGTTAAGCCGCATGGATGAAGACGAGATCGCCGCGGTGACTGCCCATGAGATTGCCCATATTGCCAATGGGGACATGATCACCCTTTCCCTGATACAAGCCGTTGTGAATGCGGTTGTGCTGTTGTTCTACATCCCCCTTTCGACACTCCGTTTTTTAGCGTTTTTTATCGATGATCTGGATTGGATTATCGTTGCCATTTTAACGGTCATTCGATTTGTGGTCGTGTCCATACTCCTCGTCCTTGGCACGCTCGTCGTCTATGCCTTCTCCCGAAGACGAGAGTTCGAAGCGGATCGTATTGCCGCTGAGCTCTTGGATTCCAATGCAATGATTAAGACGCTGAGACATTTGGGCGAAGAGGTGTCGCTCATCGAATACGATAAGAGCGTCGCACAATATGCCGCCTTAAAAATATCGTCTCCGCTGAGCGCCTTGGGCGATTTGTTTTCTACCCACCCCTCTGTGGACAGACGGATCAACGCTTTAGAACTTAGGCATGCTGCGCTTATGGAAGCCCCGGCAGAGGCCGCTGTGGCTACGGCGCCTGTTGAAGCGCCGGCAGTACCGCCCCTTCCGCAAGTTGTCGGAGAGCTTGGGGAGCAGGCGCCTGCGCAAGAGCAGCCTTTCTCAACAATAGCTGAAATAAGGGTTCAGGAGAGCGTGGAAGGGGAAGTGGAATGGACACAATTGGAGGGCGCTGAAGAAGGTATCTCTTTGCCCGTTGAAGATGGGGCCGCGCCGCTCCGTGTGGAAGCATACGGCGCGGATACAGCGCCGCCGCCCCCCACTCCCGTATCGGTTGCTCCGATGCCGCCGTCGACCGTGCCGCCTGCCGCTGCGGCGCCACCGCCGTCGCCCCCTACTCCCGTACCGGTTGCTCCGATGCCGCCGCCTGTGCCTGTTGCGGTAAGCCCGGTAAAGGCCGGAGTCGATCCTGCAAAGCCCAAAAAAGGAAAGAAACTAGCGCTTATCGTGTCCCTATCGATTCTGGTGAGTCTTGTTGTTCTCTTTGTTATTGGGTTCTTCATCTCCGAAGACGGAGCGATAGGGACAGAGACGCCTGTGCAGGTGGTTGAAGAGCGCCCTGCCCCTCCCCCCGCGCCCGTGGCGACCCATGCAGCTGCCGCAGCACAGCCGGAGTCTCCAGCTCTTATAGAGGAAGAGCCGCCTGTGCCGCAGACCTCCTCGATTCAACGTGTGCAGGAACAGGAAAGCCCTGCACCGACTGTCTCTTCCGTATTGGATACGAAAGATAATTTTGTTCCTGCCGTGAAGCGTTCTTCCGAGCCGGCTGCGGAGGAAGCGTCAGCGGCGGACTCGGAAAATAAACAGGCTGCCGCCGTCGATACCTTCTCGGAGGCATCCGGCGCGTTGTCACAGACGGATAAGGAGGAAAAATACCTTGCCTCGGCACGTGTTCTGAACGTGACCCAACAGAGAGAGGCGTCGCAAGCAAAACGGGATGCAGATCATCGGGCAGCGGTTACGGCTGCGCCTGCGCCTACTCCTCCCCCTGTGCCTGCGCCCTCGCCTGTGTATGCGGATAGGGATCTGTACGGTTTGGATGAGCCGACACAGCTTCAACTTGCGGGGGTTATTGACGGTTCCAAAAACATCACTATGGAACTGTTCTTTGAAAACAACTCCATTTATGGCAGCTATTATTATGATAAATACCGGACAAACATCAGTTTAATTGGAAGTTATGATCTATCCGGTAATATTGAATTAACCGAATATTACGAGGGTGACGAGACCGGTTCTTTCGAAGGTTCCTTTTCTTCAGCCACGAAGCTCGGCGGCATTTGGACAAGTGGGGATAAAAAGAAGGCTTATACCTTTTCACTGAATATCACGAGTCGTCAGCAACTGGACAGCTTCGTGGATGAAGAGGAGGAGGATGATTATTGGGCTCTTGCACCGGTGGTGCTGCAGACCTTGGAGGGTATCGTAACCGGGGATGGTGTGCGTCTCCGGCAGAGCCCGTCGCTGAAAGGGAAAATCATCACCAAACTGTATAAGAATAATCATGTTTTCATAATCTCGCCCTATTCGAAAGGCTTGGAATGGGTCAACGTTAAAACAGCCGACCAAAAAGTCGGCTGGATACATCATGACTATTTATATGTATACAGTTCGAGATGATGAGCCCCCCGTCTTGGGGGTTGTCTAAGGGAGCGTAAGGGCGCTGTCGCCGTAATCCGGCCCGTTCCTGTGCGCGCGCCGAGCTGCTTGGAAAAGGAATCGCTATGAAAGTTTTTCCCGTCATGGTCTGTGCTTTCGTCTTAGCGCCTCTGCTTTTTTGCGGTGCTCCGGCGGCGGCGATAGAGGAAGGCGAAGATCACGCCGTCACGGCAAGCTTGGAAGGGGGGCGATACGTGGAAGACATCGCTTTTGTTGCCCGCTGCGATGGGACAACACAGCGCTATGTGTGTATGTATCCGGGAGCGAATCCCTCCGAAGCGTACGACGGTATTTTGATCGCCTTGCACGGACACGGTTCAGACCGTTGGCAGTTCATCCGCGACGGTCGGGACGAATGCCGCGCTGTGCGCGATGTGGCGGCGAAGCACCGGCTCCTGTTGGTCTCCCCCGATTATCGCGCCAAAACATCGTGGATGGGCCCTGCGGCGGAAGCGGATCTTGTCCAGATTATCGAAGGGCTGAAGGCAAGCCATGACTTGGAAAAGGTGTATCTCTGCGGCGGGTCCATGGGCGGCACGGCGGTCTTGATCTTTGCAGCCCTCCACCCCGATTTGACGGCAGGGGCAGCGTCCATGAACGGCACGGCAAACCTCGTAGAATATGATCAGTTTCAAGATGCCATTGCCGCATCTTACGGCGGCAGCAAGTGCGAGGTGCCGGAGGAATATAAGAAGCGCAGTCCTGAATTGCATGCGGAACGGTTGACCATGCCTGTGGCGGTGACGGCAGGCGCTTTGGATGAGGTGGTGCCTGCGGCGAGCGTTCTGAGGCTGGCGGCGCATTTGGAGCAGATGGAGCGGGCAGTGCTGCTTGTTTATGATGAAGCGGGCGGTCATCAGACCTGCTATAAGGACGCTGTCCGCAGCTTAACCTTTATCTTGGCGCCGCCGCAGGATTGATGTTTGCAGCGCAAAAGCATAGAATGAGGGGTGATGTCTTTGTATTGCCACTAATCTTCACCTTCGGAGGAGCAGCCGTGTTTAAGCCTATGGGTCTATTGATCGGGATGGTATGTGTTCTCAGCGCCTTTTCCCTTTTTGCGGAAGAGGCGGAACTTTGGGAAAAGGCGTATACGGGCGAAGACGCCTCGGGCGATCATGTCATCGCCTTTTGGAATGGCAGCTGTGAGGGCGACGAGATCGTTGATGTATCGGGCAATGGGCATCACGGCAGATTGGAGGGCGCTGTCTTAGATCGTGACGGGCGTTTCGGCGAAGGCTTCGCTTCTTTTGCGGGGTGGCCCGTTGATGACAGCCGCCACGCCATAGAGGTGAAGCGGTCGGATGCCCTTTCGCCGCGGGGCGCTTTCACCATTGAAATGTGGCTGTGCCCGGATGAGTCGTTTTTGGGCTATGGGGAAAGTTTTCTCATTGACAAGAAATATGTAGCCCACACCGATTATCAATGGATGATCGAGCAGCCCGATGAGGAAGGCAACGCCATTATGCGGGTGAATCTCGGTTTTGGAGAGGATTCAGCCTTATGGCGTTCGCAAGAAGCAGCACAATTTAAGCCCGGCCAGTGGTCTCATGTCGCCTTTTCTTATGACGGAGCGGGACAGGTGCGTTTCTTTCAGAACGGCCGTTGTGTGGGCACTTCCGTTAAATCAGGGCGAGGCGCTGTCTATCCCGGCGACCATCTCTTATCAATCGGCGACCGGCTGGGCAGTTATTATCACGGTTTTCCCGGCCGCTTGGATGAGATCCGTATCAGCGAAGGGGCTTTGGAGTTTTCGCCCGTCCGTGTGACCGCTGCCTACCTAAGGAGTGCCTATGAACGAGGCGAAAACATTGCGCCTTTAGCCTTCACCATAAAAAATTTGCGCAGTGCAGCGCTCACTGATCTGAACATAAAGGCGCAGATCGCGCAGGCGGGAGGGGCGGTTAGTGAACAGGTGAGCCTCGCGCCGGGCGAGGAACATAACTTGTCCTATCCATTAGACAGCTCCCTTCGTCCCGACACGTACACGCTGGTGGTGTCCTGTCAGCTTGGCGATGATGATTCTTGGGTGGACAACACGGAATTTTCCGTGACCATTGTGGGCAGAAAAGCGCCCCACCGCATGCCCGTTGTCATGTGGGGTGTTGGCGGCGTCAGCGAGGTTTTGGATAATTTGCAACAGTTGAAAGAGATCGGATTTACCCATTGTTTGGGGCTGCGCTGTCCTTTCGATAGGGTGTGGGAGGCGGAAGCGCCTGTGCGCCTTTATGATGATGAAGAAATGGTGCCTATTGCCGCCATGCTTGATGAAGCCTTGGTGAATGATCTGGGTATTGTGATCAGCGTTGGTGTGGGCCATTGGCTGGAAAATAAAGAGGAACTCTTGCGTATCGACCGCGACGGCAAGGGCTATGAGCGGCAGAATATTTGTTGTAATTTTCCGGAACTTGAGCCTTTTGCCAAGAATGTGGGCTTGTCTATCACAGAAAGTTATCACGACTTCCCCGCATTTCAAGGGGCGCTGATTAATACGGAAGTGCGCGACGGTTCTCAGTTGTGTTTTCACGAGCATGACCGCGCCTTGTACCGCGCCGCCGCCGGTGTCGACATTCCCGATGCTGCCGTGAGCAAAAACGGTGTTTCCTATACCAATGTGGAAAATTTTCCCGAAGATCGGGTCGTCGCTGATGATGATGAGCTCCTCCGGTTTTACCGTTGGTTTTGGCGCGATGGTGACGGCTGGAACAAGATTCATTCCGCTGTTCATGGAGGATTAAAAGAGGGAGCCCGTCAAGGGTTCTGGACGTTTTTTGATCCTGCCGTTCGCGTACCGCCTCTATGGGGCAGCGGCGGTACAGTGGATTATTTATCCCATTGGACCTACAGTTATCCCGACCCGATCCGTATTGGACTGTGTGCCGATGAGCTCTTTGCCATGGCGAAGGGCGGCGTGCCGGGACAAGATGTCATGAAGATGACCCAAATTATTTGGTATCGTTCGCAGACGGCGCCCATGGACGACAAGGCAACGGACAGCACGGGTACGGCTGCGTCGCCTTGGGAAGATTATGATCCTGATGCGGCGTACATTACCATTGCGCCGACCCATCTTAAAGAGGCGTTTTGGACAAAGATCAGCAGGCCCGTCAAAGGGATTATGTACCACGGCTGGCAATCCCTCGTGCCTGTGGAAGGGAAATCGGCGTATCGCTTTACCCATCCGGAGACACAGAAAGCGCTCAAAGAATTGGTCGACACCGTCGTGACGCCCTTGGGCCCCACGTTAACGCAGCTGCCCGCTGCGCCGGCTGATGTTGCCTTTTTGGAAAGTTTCAGTTCCACTATCTTTGCAAGTAGAGGGACCTACGGCTGGGGCGGTTCTTGGGCGGGCGATGCCTACCACATCCTGCTCTATGCGGGATTGCAGCCGGAAATTATTTATGAAGAAACGATTCTGCGCGACGGCTTAGACGGATTTAAGGTTTTGGTCTTGGCAGATTGTGATGTGCTGCCCCGCGCGGTGGTGGAGCGTATTCAAGCCTTCCAAGGGGCGGGCGGGCTCATTGTGGGGGATGAGCGCTTATGCCCTGCCCTTCACGCCGATTTGAACTTGACCCTGCGGCCGCGCTCTAAAAAAGCGGATAAGGATAAGGCCGCCTTGTTGCGGCAAGCGAAGACCTTGCAAGAAGCATTGCAAGGCGCGTATGAGCCTTACCTGCGCTCGTCAGAGGCGGAAGTGCTGCCCTATCACCGCCGTTATGGTGACGCAGACTATATCTTTGCCATTAACGATCATCGGGAATTCGGAAGCTACGTGGGCCATCATGGGATGGTCATGGAGAACGGGCTTCCCCTGGACGCGGTCTTTTCCATCGACCGGGGGCCTGCGGCTCAGGTCTATGATTTGGTGGCTCATGAGCCTGTGGCAACAAGCCATGATGGGGAGAGACTGCAGCTGCCGGTGGCGTTGGAACCGGGCGGCGGCGGTATTTGGATGGTTAGTGAAAAAGCGATTGCAGGTATTCATATTGAAGGGGCTGAAGGTGTGAAACGGCTTGAAGAACTGCGGATCACCGTTTCCGTGGTGGACGATAACCATACCGCCCTCGCTGCGATCGTGCCCGTGGAGATTCTCATCAAAGATCCGGACGGGCGGCAGGCTGAATGGAGCGGCTTCTACGGCGCTAAAGAGGAGGGCGTGGAGATCAACTTAGCCCTTGCCCCGAATGATACGCTTGGGCTGTGGACGGTTTATGTGAAAGAGCTTGCGTCGGGGAAAAGGGCGCGTCACTATTTTCGAGTCGTGGAATAAAGGCTGGTCTATACATTTTTGTCGGCGGCAGATAGCTCAACGACACGGAATTTGACGATGCCGACTTTGCCGTTGCGGCGCGTTTCTAAGACGACGTCGTCGCCTATAAATAGGCCCCAGTTGATGAAATCAATGTCTAGGGGATGTTCGACGCTTTCGCCATTCACGGCTATGACAACATCCCCCACGTCCAAGCCTTGTTGGTAGGCGGGACTCGAGCGCAGGATTTCGGTGACGATGACACCGGATTCTTCGTGGATATCGAGTTTTTCCAACATGCTTTGGTTGAGGCTGCTGAGCGCCTCGCCGCGAAACCCGAACCACGGGTTGCGCCGTCTGCCATAGGCGATGATCTCTTGGGCGACACGGCGGGCGCGATTGATGGGGATGGCAAAGCCTAGGCCTTGGTCGCCCCCGCTTTGCGAAAATAACATGGTGTTGATGCCGATCACTTCGCCGGAGGCATTGACGAGCGGACCGCCGCTGTTGCCGGGATTGATGGCGGCATCGGTCTGGATCATGCCTTGGTAGAGTCTTTCGCCGCCGCCCACCTGACGGCTGACACGGCGATGATTGGCGGAAACAACGCCCACGCTGACGCTGGGCTGGGGATCGCTGATCATGGTGCCGAAGGGATTGCCAATGGCGATGACCCATTCGCCGATATATAAGTCGTTGGAATCGCCCATGGGCGCAAAGGATAATTCTTGGTTGCCGATCACTTTTAATACGGCGATATCGGTTCGCTCGTCGGCGCCGACAACATCCACATCCAGGGCGCTGCCGTCAGAGAGGGTCACGGAGACGATACGATCCGCATTTTGTATGACGTGATAGTTGGTGAGGATATGACCTTCCTGATCGATAATGAAGCCGGTGCCCAATCCTTCGACGAGACGACCGCGTACGCGGGGACGGCGAAAGTAAAAGTCAAACATACCCGAAAAGGGATCTTGTTCTCGTTCTGCATGGATTTCCACCACGTTAATAGTAACCACCGACGATTTGACTTGTTCGATGGCGCGCACAATGGCGTTGCGCCGAGAGTTCGTTATTTCCTCCTGGCCTTGGGCGCTATTCAGGGCGGGGATCAGTGCCAAGAGCAGGCTGAGCAGCAAGAAATGCCGGGTCATGATCGGTCTCCTTATGGTCGATTTTGTAAGCGCCTTACAATGCTGTGAGGCAGCTGCCGGGCATGGGCTGCGGAGATGGGCAAGGAGGGATTCAGGAAATGAGGGCGCGGCCGTCCAATGCGCGGATGAGGGTCATATCATCGGCATATTCCAATCCCCCGCCCATGGGCACGCCGTGGGCGATCCGGCTCACTTTAATGTGTAACGCGCCAATACGTTTGGCAAGATAGGCCGCGGTTACCTCGCCTTCCGCAGTGGCGTTTGTTGCGATGATTACTTCTTTGAAGCTGCCCGCTTCGATGCGTTGCAGCAGCTGATCAATATGGAGGTCGTCGGGACCGATCCCTTCTAAAGGGTTCAATACGCCGTGGAGCACGTGATAAAGGCCCCGATACGCTCCGCCCTTCTCAAGCGCCATGGCGCCTACAGGCCGTTCTACGATACACAAGAGACTTTGATCGCGGCGCGGATCGCTGCAAATGGAACAGGGTGTTTCATCGGTTAAATTGCGGCAGGAAGGACACCAGGTAATTGCCGCGCGACCCGTGCCGATAGCATCACAAAAGTCTTCCACCTCGGAAGGAGCCATGGTCAATAGGTGCAGGCAATAGCGTTCTGCTGTTTTGCGGCCTACCCCGGGCAGGCGGCGCAAAGCATTGATCATACGTTGTACAACAGGCGATTCGATAAACATGAACGCACATTCTCCATCATTTAGACAGGTCTGCGAAAGCGGAGGGGTTGCGTTTCATTTCTTCCCACTCCGCATAGAGCGCCTCCCGTGTCATCACATCCAAACGATCGGGGAAGAGCTTGCCTTGCAAATGGTCGTATTCATGTTGAATGATGCGTGCTAAAAAGTCATGGGCCTCAAATTCGACAGGGGCGCCGGTTTCGTCTTGGGCACGGACGCGGATGCGCGTGGCGCGGGGTACGCTTGCAAAGAGGTTGGGCAGGCTTAGGCAGCCTTCGTTTCCATATTCTTTGCCTTCCATCTCGACGATTTCAGGATTGACAAGGCAGAGCGGATCGCCGTCAGGCTCGCAGAGTACCAAAAGTTGTTTGCTGATACCCACTTGCGGCGCGGCAAGACCTACGCCATCACTGAAAAACATGGTTTCAATCATATCATCCACTAATCGCAGCAGGTTTTTATCGAAACGATCCACAGCACTCGCTTTTTCGCGTAAGGGTGCATCGGGATATTCAGTAATTTTCATGATCGCCATAACAGTCTCCGTTTCTAAGGTCTCATTATAAGGCAGCTCAATGAGTAACAACAAGAAAAGAGGAAGCATTTCCGAAATAGAAGAATATACATCCTATACTATTGTACATCATGAGCCGGCACTTGTGGGTATTTTGTATTTTTGAACCTGCGCCGCCCGTCTGGTTCAGAGGGGGTACCGTTCAGGTCACGGTGTCCCCGTCGCCCCCATCGGTCGGTTCTTGAGAGGGTATTGCGTCCCGCGCGATTGTGTCGAAGGCGGGAGGCTTTTTCCTCAACACGCCAAAACGAAGGATTAAGATGACGGTCATAGCCACATAGAGGATGAATGCGGTCAGATAATCGCGAAGGCTGAAAACGATGCGGCGCACGCCCAAGGCGGCAATGGCCGCCCCCCCACTCTTGGGTTGATCATGGATAATGAGCCAAGAATCAACGCGGGCATGTGAGCCCGGTTCCACACTGAATTCTTGTGCTTCCCGCCTTTTGCCAAAAGAGGCACGGAGGGTATATTGCAGCTTGGGCGCTTCCTCGATGCGATGAAAGAAGAAGCGCGTCGTGCCGAGGGTCGTATTGCTGCCTTGGCGGAGACGAACCGTGCCGGAGGATGTGTTCAGTACGAGCGCCTGCGGACCCTGTGGAGAGGCTTGGAGGGGCAGCGCCGTCAAGAGCATCTGTTCCAACTTTAGGAAGCGTGGCGGGCTATCCCCCGGCGCAAGGGCTATGGTGCCGCCTTCAAATACTTGCGCCTCCCCTAGCTTTTCGCCGTTGACCCAAGTTGCCGCCCATACAGCGCCGTCATGCCAGGCATACAACAATACAAGACTTGTGTCGTTAAAATATTGGAATTCTAGGTCGCCGTCGGGAGAGAAGCTGTTTGCATCCACGACAATAAGATCCCGCCGGTCGCCGCTTCTCTTTTCGATGTGTATGCGCGGCTCCCGTCCTTCCTCTGTATCTTCGGCTGCGAGGAGGGTGTATTCGGTTCCGTTGCCCGTGGTAAGCCCTGTGCCGGGCGTCACCGTGTCAAACCAATGGCTCCGCGTATCTTCGTGAACTGCCCACCGGAAATGAGGAGCGGGCGGCGGCTCTTTCGGAACGGCGGCGCGCGCCTCCGCTTCGTTGGAAACAAGGTATAGACGAAGCAAAAGACCCGGTTCCGGGCGGAGATCCGTTTCAGGGCTGAGGAAAAGGGGAGCGTAAGATGCTGCGTCGCTGTCGTTTAAGGTCAACACGGCCATGGGCGTGCCGTGGGCGGTTTTCACCAGTCCTGACCATGGCTCTATGCCGCCAACAGAGAGCATGCCTTCGGGCGTGTTGAGGGTGTCGCCCGCTTCTACGCGGTAGGTGGAGCGCTCGTTGGACGCCTCTACCGTCAACTCGTTTTTGAAGGAGCCTTCCTCTAAGATGCGGCTCTCTTTTAAAGAGAGAATAAAAGGGAGCTCTGTTGTTTGATAGGCCTTTTGGCGGTCTAAAACCGTGAAGACAGCCTTTGGATTATCGAAATGAAGGAGCTCCGCAGGAAGCGCCTTATTTAAAAAGGCGAAGGAACTGTTTTCGTTTTGAACCGGTTGAACGGCCCGGCGCTCTCCCCTGCCTTTCTCGACAACGATGACACCGTCAAAACTGCGAAGTTGGTACAGTACGAAAGCAAAGACCGCCAAGACAGCTGTCTGGTAGCATAAATACACGACGAGTTTTAAGGGCAACCGTGGCATAGGATACTTTAGAGGGAAAAGCGCGGATGCTAGCCGTTCAGCTCCAACACTTTATCCCGTACGAGCGCCTCAATTTCTTTCATCCGCTTTCTGGTGTCCGCTTCCACGCGCATGACCAGTTTGGGCGCCGTATTGGAGGCGCGCAGCAGACCCCAACCGTCGGGGAATTCAATGCGTGCGCCGTCGATGGTGACCACATCCAGTTTTAAGGTCTTTTTAAAATAGTCCGTCGCTTGCTTGACTACCTTAAACTTTTTGTTGTCGGGGCAATTAAACTCGATTTCAGGCGTGGCAAAACGATTGGGAAAATCAACGAAATGTTCACTCAGCGCCTTATCTTCTTTGGCCAAGAGTTCGAGCAGTCGTGCGCCGCCGTAGATGGCGTCATCGAAACCATACCAACGATGTTTAAAGAAAATGTGGCCGCTCAATTCGCCGGCAAGTTGTGCGTTAAACTTTTTCATGGCCGCTTTGATATGGGAATGGCCGGTACGCCACATAATCGATTTACCGCCCCGTTTCTCCACATCCTCATAGAAGCTGCGGCTGCATTTGACTTCGCCTAAAATGACCGAACCCGGTTTTTGCTGGAGTATATCCCGTGCGAAGAGGGTGAGGAGTCGATCGCCTGCAAGCATCTTGCCCCGTTCGTCGCAGCCGCCGAGACGGTCCACGTCGCCGTCGAAACCGATGCCCACATCAGCCTTATGTTTTTTAACGGCACGGATGAGATGCTGCAGATTTTCTTCTTTCGTCGGGTCAGGATGATGATTCGGGAAATTGCCGTCCACCTCGCAGTATAAGGGGATCACTTCACAGCCCAGCGCCTCATAAAGCGGTACTGCTACCAAGCCGCCCACGCCGTTGCCCGCATCGACGACGACTTTCAGTTTGCGTTGCAGGGATATGCCCCGACGAACGCGCGCAATATATTTGTCGCAAAGATTCATGCGCGTAATGGTCACGCTCTTCTTTTTAGATAGAGGGAAAACACCCTTTTGCGCTATAGCGCCGAGCTTTTGAATCTCTGCGCCGAAAATGGTCCCCTTGCCAACGGCAACCTTCATTCCATTATAGTTTTTGGGATTGTGACTGGCAGTGAGCATGAGGCCGCCGTCCACTTCCAAGGTTTGTAATCCATAATAGAGCACAGGTGTCGGCACCATGCCCAGGTCGATGACGTCGAGACCGCAGGCGGTGAGTCCGTCAATAACGGCATTGGAAAGGCTTTTACCGGAAAGGCGTCCGTCGCGGGCGATGACAACGCGGTTGTATTTTTTCTTGCCGCGCAAGTAAGCGGCAAAAGCCATGCCCAGACGTTCCATCACCTCTTCATTGATATCCGCATCATCACCCACAATACCCCGAATATCATATTCACGAAAAATTTCCGGATTAATCGCTTTCATCTTCATCTCCTTAGATCTTGTGCCTTGATTCGCCTTAAACAATGCCCTATACACAGCATACTATGCATGGTACGCTGACCCGCCATCATAGTATCATGACAACATATATTCTTTCTACCCAATTCCCGGTGCCGCGGTGTTTATGCAATGATATTGCGGCTTTTGCTGGGAAATTCGGGCATGAAGCCGACAAAACCTCCGCGTTGTTAGCGCGGAGGTCTGCGACGTCAGATCGTATTTATAAAAGGAGGATCACGGCCAAAACATGTTGAGCGCAGGTACCACTTCGTCGACCATGAGCTGACCGCCTTCAGGTGTTACAAGATAATTTTCGGCGCTGTAGCCGCCGCCTTTAATTGCTTCTTCCGTGGGCAAATAACCGCTTTGACCATTTGCCAGTTGTACGGTAAGGGTTAAAATGGCTTTTGCCCGCGCCTGAATGCGTAATCCATAGTCAAGATAATACTCGAAGGGAAAAGTCGCCATCGCGATTTCGCCGATGCGCAGCGCGTGAATCTCCGTAGGCTTCACGGAGTCCCCTTTAATAAAGGGCGGCGTGGGCGGATCCTTTTCCGGCAGATCCAAAAGCAAGAGACGATGCTGCATCGGAATCTCAAACTGAATTTCTTCCCGTGCGCCGGGCAAAACCTCGTCAATGGCGTTGGCAACACGAAATGCCACTTCTTCACGGTAAGAAATACCTTTACGTTTCAGCATGGCTTCCTCCGCCGCCTTGCGTATGGTGCGGTGGGGAGAAATATCGCCTGCAGCGGAACATTGCGGTAATATGTAGAGCCCTGAGCCGAGACGCTGTCTCAGATTTCCCCTGATTTCATGCCAAAAATCGGCGGATAATTGCAAGAGCGATTCCGTTTCTTGCGAAGGACACGGCAGATTGACCAAGACGCCGGTTAGTTCTTTTTCCGGTGTCCAGAAGAAGAGGAGCGGTAATCCGGAATCGGCACTGCCTTCAAAGCCCATGAACTCTTCTCGGTTTGTATCGCCGTACATGACCGTTTTACCGTCAAAATACTGTACACGTCGGTTGATCCCGACGACGGCATGACCAAGCGCCCAGCTTACTCCCGCTGCGGAGCGGCTTTCCCAGGCGGCGACAATGGTATCTGCAGCTTTCTCCACAAAAAACGCGCCATATTCCGATGCGGTCATGGCATCGGGCGCGCCTGAAATATCATAGACGCCCTCATAGGTGGCATCATCCAGACCGGGACCGTCATGGGTGTGCGTGGCGCTGACGACCAATTTGTTGGGATCAAAGTCGGGGATTCGGGGCTTAATGGCAGCGCGGATCTTATTAACCGTCGCATTATCGACAAAACATAAGTCACAGGACACCAAAACCGCTTCTTCTTTGGCGCCCTGTTCAAAGCGGGTTTCCAATGCTAAGGCGGTTAAGGTGATCGGATCAATAGCTCCCTCGGAAAGGCGCGTGTTGTATTGACCAATGATCGCCACAGGCTGATCAGGAGTGATATCGGCAGACGCCCAGCCGACAAAGAGCGGATCGGAGCGGGTCATCTCCCCCGCTATTTTCTGCGCTGTCTCGGCAAACCACTTGTGGGAGGCGGCAACCTGAGGCATATTGTTTTGCCAGTCCGCTTCATATTCGATACCGAAGAGGAGCGGTACGGCTCCACATGCTGCCAATTCTTCCAAGACCTTGTCCAATTCTCCGCAGCCTTCGCCCCAGGGCACATCATTGGCGTCACGTTTGGCAGCGTCTAAGTCTTTCATGTGTACGGTCATTAACCGTTTGCCGAGGATGCGTACCATAGCGGTCGGATTCAATCCTGAACGTAACCAGTGCCCTGTATCCGCACAAGCGCCCAGTCTCGGCCCGCGCCCTTCAAGGACTTCCATGATGACATCGGGATGCCAATAGCGGGAGCTGCCTTCGGGGTGGTTGTGCAGGGCAACGTTAATGCCGTAGCTGTCGCAATACCCTTCGATGAGATCCAAGGCTTCCGGTTCCGGTTCGGAGACGATGGCAGACACGCCTAGCTTTTTCGCAAACTCGAATATCTCACGGCACGCCGTGTCATCGTTGGGAATGCGATGGATATAGATGTTGATTAAGTGTACTTTTGCATCGTTGAGTTTGGCGTGAAGGGCGGCAACAGCATCATCAGCGATACCGGGAGCAAGTTTCGTGTCAGCGCCCGGCATCAACAGCTGACCTTCGAAGGCTTCAATGTGCGCCATGCCGAGGGCCGCGGTTTTTTCAACGGCCTCAAAAAAAGTAAAGGATTTGAAAGTCCACGCCGTGGGGCCTACAGTCCAGCCGAAGGGCTGTTGAGCCAAGGCTTGTGGAACAAGCCAAAGGCTCAACACCACAACAAGCATTATTTTTAAGGGAAGGAAAGGTGCATATCTCATAACGACCATCCGTTGTGCATCTCACGATGAAGCATAGCGTTGGCTTCGTCATTGTTCTTAAAGGACTCCGTGGCGGGATCCCACGACAATTTTGTTTCGAGGCGGCCCGCAATATCTGCCAGCATGCCCAAGCAGGATGCCTGATGGGCAGAGTCCACATTGGAAACGGGATCTTTGCGGCTGCGGATGCACTCTAAGAAGTTGCCGCCGTGATTAATGGAATCGGTTAAGAGGTCATCGCTGTCTTTGAATTTGGTGTTTATTAAGGAAGCAGGCTCGGACCAGAGACCGGAGCGGTCTATATAGATCCATCCTTCATCGCTGATAAAACGAGCGCCTGCTTTCATCTGTTCTTTGTCTTTGAAGATCATCTTAAAGTCGTCAGCATAGGTGAATGTGGCGTTCCAACCGTTGGAATTATTGGTAAAGCCTTCATTGCGGAAGGTCTCGTCACATTCCAATTCGAAGGGCGTCGTAGCAATTTGCGGACATCCCCAGTTCGCAATGTCAAGATGATGGACGCCCCAATTCGAAATGAAGCCGGTGCAATAATCGAAAATGAGATACCAATCGGGCCAATCCACACGGCCGGGATTATAAGGTTCGGCAGGAGCGGGACCACGCCACATTTCCCAATCAAAGCCTTCGGGAACGGGCTGCGGATCTAAGGATCCTTTGTATTTGGGGACATAACTGGGGCCGGATGCCGCCACTTCTACGGTGTGTACTTTGCCCAAATAACCGTTGCGTACGAGCGCACAGGCACGTTGAAATCTATCGAGAGAACGCTGCCACGTTCCGGTCTGAAGGACGCGCTCATGCTTGCGGACGGCATCCACAATGGCGCGGGATTGTTCGATTGAGACGCCGAGGGGTTTTTCGCAATAAAGGTCTTTGCCTGCTTTGGCGGCTTCGGTTGCCATGATGGCGTGCCAATGGTCTTGTGCGGCGATCATGACGGCGTCGATATCGGGTCTTGCCAGCACTTCCCGGAAATCAGCATACATGGCGCAGCCTGAATCACCATATTTGGCGTCGACAACTTCTTTGGCTTTCTTTCTGCGGTCTTCATAGGCGTCGCAAACCGCCACGACCCGACAATCGGGCAGCGTAAGGAATTTGCTCATATTGTCCATGCCCATACCGCCGACTCCGATGCAGGCAATGGAAATCAAATTGTTCGGCGAAGTATTACCCTGCTGTCCCCAGACAGACCCGGGAATAATGGTGGGAAGCAAAAACCCCGCTCCTAAGGCAAGGGAACTCCCAACAAACTGGCGACGCGTGATTTCCTTCTTCATACGATTCCTTTCTGTGCGATCAACAATGATCATTAGTTTGCGTTAACGCAACACGGATAAAATTCCTTCATATCATCTATAAGAATAACAGAATATCTTTTAAAATGCCCGTTGTCGTTCTCGGTTGCCTGTGGTGATTGTGGAAAGCCGATTGGGATCCCAAATGGTCGCGCCAATATAGCGTTCGGGACCGGTTTGTTCATCGTCAAAATAGTAGATGGTCACCACCTTGCCGTCGGAGCGCTGCACACTGCGCACATAGCCCACATCGCGATCTAATCCGTCATCGCGCAATACGATTTGAGGCCCCCAAGTCTTGCCTTGATCGTCACTTATTCTGGCGCGGATGCTGTAGGGATAGGCACGCAGCCCGTAGGTGAGACACAGACGCCCGTCTTTTAATACAATGAGCATGGGCGGATTGCCTTCGCCTAAGTATTCCACAGGGTCTTTTTCCTGTGACCACGTGAAGCCATTGTCGAGACTGCGCCAGGCGCTGATCCAACGGAACGTGCCTTCGCGCCGGCGCAAGGTAGTGTAGAGTTCCGTATTGGAAAGTCTGACGGTGGAGGGCATGATCGCAAAGCCTTCCGGTTCAGGTCCGATCCATGCGCGCTGTGTCCACGTGATGCCGCCGTCGTCTGTGTGGGCGCAGAGGACTCTGCCCTCTTCCCCATTCTCTTTTCCTACGGTGATAAAGATTAATGCCTCTGCTTTACCGGAAATCAGGTAGTCCGTACGTGCTGCGGTGCCGGGTGTTCCGAAGTCGGGCAAACGATAAGGGCCCTTCCAGCTGTGTCCGCGGTCATAGGAATATTCGAAGCGGGATTCGCCGCCGTCAATATTTTCCATTCTAAAGGTCAATACAAAATCGGGATGGGAAAAATCCATGGGTTCTTTTAAATCGGTGATGGGCGGCAGGGCTTGTCCCGGTGTTTCGGTACCGTGTAAGAATTTGCCGCGGGGAATAAGAAAGCCCTGTGCAGCGGGATGTTCCCAATTCCAATGTTCGCCGCCGTCTAGGCTTCGGGCTAACCAAAACTCTTCCGGTTTCTCGCGATCGATATGATGGCGAGTGGGTCCTAAATCTTTGTAATAGCCTTTGCTATAGCCTACTAAAATTTCATTACCCCAACTCCAGATGCCGTGATTGGCGGGCCATCCTCCAAAACGACCGGGTTCGTAGTATACCTTCACATGATGACAGTCATCGGGCTTGGAGAGTGCTTCTCCGGGTAACTGTGCAAAGATGCTGACCAACACGAGAGAAAAGCTCATACGCAGGGGCTCCGGGTTTAAAGAGGACTTCCTTTACCTAATAAAATACTATTTTGGGACATTTCAGGGATATAATGCAAGCAATCGCCATGATTTTTTCGGTGAAAAGGACTATTCCCCAAGGCTCTGCGAAAATAATGTTTGGGGTATCCCTTCTTTTCGATTAGGAAGCGATAGGGCTGAACAGGTATAATAAAACAATTCATGTTAGTGGACATGATTAATAAAGGTAATTTAGCCCATTCCCGGGTTGTGCGGATCCCGATTTTGAGTGACAATCTCTTTGGGAGGAAATTGTGACGGGTTCCGCTGTGTACAATACTTGATGCTGCTATCCAAAGAAGGTATTTTTATCTTTCAAAATACGTGGTGGTGAATTTGGTAGAGCATTTTCGGCAGCGTGTTAACAGTAAAGTGAAGGTATGGTTTCCAATACTTGGATTGACCTTTTGGGCTGAAGGATTTTGAATCAGTGTATTCTTTGAAGAAAGCCTTTTGTTTTCTTGTCGTTGCGGCGCTGTTCGTTTGCTCGGCTGGATGTTCAGGCATTCACGACGGAGCAGTCAATGTAATGGGCTCAACCTCGATACAACCTTTTGCCGAGGCTTTATCTGAGGTCTATTTGTCGGATAATCCCGAGGACAACGTCGAAGTTCAAGGCGGCGGCTCCACAGCAGGCTTGCAAGCAGTGCGAAACGGCTTGGCCGACATTTGCATGTGTTCGCGCTCACTGAGCGAATCGGAAGCAGAATTCTTCACAAGCCAGGTTATCGCACAAGATGGTTTCGCTATCGTTGTAAATCCCAATAATCCTGTCGAAAATCTCAGTATGAAAGAGTTACAGCTAATTTTCGCCGGCGCTATTGATAACTGGAAGCAAGTAGGCGGTGAGGACTACCCAATTCGCCCCATTACACGGGAAGAAGGTTCGGGCACCCGAGAGAGCTTTGTGCAGCTCGTCATGGGCACTGAAAAGATTTCCCGTAAAGCCTTGACGCAAGAATCCAACGGTGCCGTCCGCGAATTGGTTAAAGGCGATAAAGCCGCTATTGGATATATGTCTTTAAATATGACGGGGCCCGAATTAAAGAAAGTGAAGGTGGATCAGGTGGCTCCTACACCTGAAGCGGTACAGTCAGGTCAGTACCGCCTTGTCCGCCCCTTCTATTTTGTTACTTTAGGCCCGTTGCGCCCTGAAGCGGAACCGTTTTTTGAGTTCGTTCTCTCCGATGAGGGACAGACCATATTGGAATCTGAAGGGCTTGTGCGTAATCCATGAAACAAGACCGATTCATAGCCTTTATTTTGTTTTTACTATCCTTGTCCGCGCTGTCAGGCTTAACGCTGATCACCGTGTTTATTTTTAAAGAAGGGCTGCCGCTCATTTTGAACACGGGTGTACGAGACTTCTTCTTCTCCTCAAACTGGGAACCTACGGAAGGTCAGTTCGGTATTTTATCCATGATCGTAGGTTCATTAGCCGTTACCTTGGGCGCCATGACGATTGGCGCCGTTTTCGGTCTGGGAATGGCAATCGTTTTAACCCAATTCTGTCCGCCGAAACTGGCGGCGGTCATGAAACCGCTCATAGAATTGCTGGCCGGGATCCCCTCTGTCGTCTATGGTTTCATGGGCGTGGTCACCATTGTCCCCATGATACGCACGTTTTTGGGCGGTCCGGGCTTGTCTATGCTGGCAGCTTCGATTGTGCTGGGGATTATGGTCTTGCCTACGGTAACGAGCATCTCCATTGACGCCTTGAAGGCGGTGCCGCGCGCCTATTGGGAGGGTTCACTAGCCTTGGGCGCGACGAAATGGCAAACTACCCATATGTTAATGTTGAAAGCGGCAGGCTCCGGAATTTTGGCTGCGATTATTCTTGGTATGGGCCGCGCTTTGGGCGAGACTATGGCCGTTATCATGGTGGCAGGCAATGCCTTGGAAATGTCCGGCAATCCTTTGGATCCGGTGCGAACGTTGACCAGTAATATCGCGTTGGAAATGGGATATGCCACAGGGCACCATCGTGAAGCCCTCTTTGCCACGGGCGTAACTTTGTTCGTTTTCATCATGATCTTTAATACCATTGCCTTGGTCATATCCCGCCGCAGCGCCGGAAAGAGGGGACGTTCATGAGACGGATTTCCCCCATAGTTATGCAGCGTATCGCTGTTACTTTCTTGTGGTCTCTTACGATGATAACCATCGGTATTTTGCTGTATATCATCTGTTTCATATTGCTGAAGGGGTTGCCCCAATTGTCTTGGGAGTTTCTGAGCCAATCGCCCAAAAGCATGGGACGGGGCGGCGGCATTTTCCCGATGATAGTCGGCACCTTTATGGTGGCAGGCTTGGCTGTGCTCATTGCCGCGCCTTTAGGGGTCGGCACAGCAGTCTTTCTGACAGAATATACACGGGAGAATAAACTCACCTTTATCATTCGATTTGGCGCCGATTGTCTGGCAGGAATCCCGTCCATTATTTACGGCTTATTCGGCTTCGTGTTTTTTGGCATTTATTTGGGCATGGGCCTCAGCGTACTCTCCGGCGCGTTGACCTTGGCGCTCATGGTGCTCCCCACCATTATACGTACGGCGGAAGAAGCCATTCTCTCGGTTCCCTATGCCTACCGTGAGGCAAGCTACGGTTTGGGCAGCACCCGTTGGCAAATGGTTACCCGCGTTGTGCTTCCCTCCGCTTTGCCGGGTATTGGTACCGGAATTGTATTGTCTTTGGGGCGCAGTATTAGTGAAACAGCTGCCGTCATGTTGACTGCAGGTTCTGCGCTGCGTTTGCCCCGGTCTATATTCGATTCATCCCGCACCCTTGCGCTTCACTTTTATATTTTAGTCAGGGAAGGCCTGTCTGTAGATAAAGCCTATGCCACAGCCGCTGTGTTGATTATCATTATCTTAATTTTAAACGGCTTGGCGTACTGGTTGATGAAACGTTTTGTAGGAAGAGGCGGTTCATGACGAGCAAGCATCCCGATACAATTATAGAGGTCAAAAACCTTTCGGTATATCTTGGTGACAAGTGCATGTTAAATGACATTACGCTGGATATACGCAGGAATGAGCGGTTGGCGATCATCGGTCCCGCGAATAGTGGGAAGACGACTTTTCTGCGCTGTCTAAACAGGCTGAACGATTTAAGAGATGATTTCAAGCGCACCGGACAAATCCTTCTTGAAGGGAAAGATATTTATGGGCCCGGAGTGGATGTGGCACGGTTGCGCAGGAGAGTGGGCATGGTCTATGCCGTACCGGGCCCCCTGCCTTGGTCGATTTATGAGAATATTGTTTACGGTCCAAAACTCGCAGGAGTGCGGTCGCGGGATCGATTGAATGAGTTGGTAGAAACTTCTTTGAAAGCTGTGGCGCTGTGGGAAGAAGTCAAAGACCGGCTCGGCCTGCCGGCATACAATCTGTCCGGTGGTCAACAACAACGACTGTGTATCGCACGGGTTCTTGCCTTGGAACCGGATGTGTTGGTGCTCGATGAGCCATGCTCAGCCTTGGATCCCATTTCTACGGCCAAAATCGAAGATGCGCTTTTGGAACTCAAATCGAGTCATGCTATTGTTTTAGTTACGAATAATACCCGTCAAGCGGCACGGGCCTCCGATAAAACCGCCTTCTTTTTAATGGGGAACCTTATCGAAGTGCATAATACAGGGCGGTTGTTTACAAACCCTGCCGATCAACGTACCAATGATTATCTTGTCGGTCAATATGGATAAAGACGGTGAATAGCAAAATAAATACACGTGGTTTAAATCTGTATTACGGCGACTTTCACGCGCTCAAAGATATTACTTTCCAAATTAAAGCGCAAACGATTACCGCCATTATAGGACCCTCCGGCTGTGGGAAATCAACGCTGCTGCGCTGTTTCAACCGCATGAATGAGTTGGATCGCGAAGTGCGCATAGAAGGCGGTATATTTCTCGATGGAGAGGATATTTACAGCCAGGGAATCGATCTTATACGCTTGCGGCAGCGGGTGGGTATGGTCTTTCAACGACCGAACCCCTTTCCCCTGTCCGTACACGAAAACGTATCGTATGGACTGCGTGTGCATCAGACTAAAAAACGCAAAGAAATGGATGAGGTGGTAGAGCATAGTTTGCGCGCTACCTTCTTGTGGGACGAAGTCAAAGACAATTTGAATGGACCTGCCCTCGCTTTATCTCCCGAACAACAACAACGACTCTGTATTTCTCGGCTCATCGCTATTGAACCGGAAGTCTTGCTTATGGATGAACCCTGTTCTGCCTTGGATCCCATCGCAACCGGCCACATTGAAGATCTCATGCGTGATTTGGCGGAACGGTACACCATCGTAATCGTAACGCATAATATGCAACAGGCTTCCCGAGTCTCAAAATATTCAGCCTTTATGTTATTGGGCGAATTAATCGAATTCGCCACGACAGCACATATTTTTGAAAATCCGACAGATAAACGAACAGAAAACTATGTATCTGGTCATTATGGATAAGCGCGACCCATTGCCCGATAGGAGCTCATACAATGTCTAGGCATCTTCTTGCAGAAATTGAAAGACTCAAAACAAGAATACTCGAATTGAGTGATATGGTAGAACAATCCGTTCATCAAGCGGTAAAATCGCTTCAAGACGGAGATAAAGATACAGCCCAAGCAGTGATTGACAACGATAGTGCAATCGATTTGGCGGAAGTAGACATTGAAGAAGAGTGTCAAAAGATACTGGCATTGCATCAACCTGTGGCGCATGACCTGCGCTTTATCATTGCCGTTCTAAAGATCAATACAGAGTTGGAACGTATAGGCGATGCGGCCGTCAGTATTGCGGATCATGCCAGTGTCTTGTCCGCAGAAGAGCACATCAGTATTCCTTTCGATTTTTTGGGTATGGCAGAGCGCGCAAAATCAATGCTTCGGAAAAGTTTAGATGCCCTCGTTAAATTGGATGCAGAATTGGCATTCTTCGTGATTAATGAAGATGACGTTGTCGATAGTATCAACCGCGGTGTCTACAGACTTATCGAAAAAAGTATTCAAAAAAACCCGGAACGGGTCAGCAGTTTAATCCATTTGCTGGGCGTGTCACGCCATATTGAACGCATTGCAGACCATGCATCAAACATCGCAGAAAACGTTATTTACCTCGTCGAAGGCCGGATTATCCGACATCACAAAGGTGAATACAAAAGAAACGATTCAGGCAATTGATAACAGAGCACCGATTCCCGCAATCTTTGCCCGTTACGAAATAAGTAAACAGTCGGTATTTTCCGGTTTATCTGCGTTGTACTACGCGCTCCCCTCCCCCCTACTTAACCTTCTTTTTCCCCACTATTTCTGCATCTGACTACAATTAACGCTGAGATAATCGACGTGTAAGGGCTATTAAACTTCCGTTTTGGACGTCGGTCTGAACATGATATAAAAAAGCCCGACGTCCTAAAAAGACGCCGGGCTTGATTGTTTAGATTAAGATTTAAAATTTGGTGGGTATATTTACTGCGCCTTACCCCATTCTTAGACCACGAACCGCCAAATTTAAGGTGGAATCTGTGTCTCCTGTTTGCGTGAAATGAGGACCTTGGCTGTCCTCCCTTGCAATGCCTTCGCGGAGCGCAGCCCG
>Ga0172382_10000371_pt1 | contig 83941 bp, 68 predicted proteins | sample Leawel138RmetaG_FD_122245 | JGI IMG/M metagenome (GOLD analysis project Ga0172382, IMG submission 122245) | Leachate microbial communities from a municipal landfill in Southern Ontario, Canada - Leachate well 138R metaG | ecosystem: Engineered > Solid waste > Landfill > Unclassified | place...
ACTTCGTCTGGTGGATTGTCGAACCTGTTCAACAGACTCAATGAAGGTACCACTTTCTAGCACGTAAGGAACCGAGCCGACTTGGAGATGGAGCCTCTACCCGCTAATCGTTGACTCACTCCCTTGGCTAACATGAATTATGAGTTGGGAATCAACGCCCAGTCTTACGTACAGATCACCGGTTTGGGCTCAAGAATGGTGATGGACCTAGCCGATCAGCAGCATCGGTTCCGATCCGGTATCTAATACATGTGAAGTCGTCGGATTTTGCAGCAGCCAATTCCATCTTGCTCTTCCCCTGACGGCTACAGTAGAAGTACAGGTAGAGGGTTTTCTTTCCCAGCAAAGATTGGTCCGCTTTGATTGCCCCCAAATTACAGAAACCATAGAAGCGGTCTATACGGGAAGATTTGCTAAACAGGGTCCCCCTGGAGACCAAGGTCAGGATTTGCCCAGCCTGCAGGTGTTGATTGGCTGTGAAGCCGATGTACTAGATGAAGGTGTTCTTACCCTTGACTATGGTCTTGGCGCCTAATCAGTATCACTTTTGAGAACGCACCTTAGCGCGGTTTGTCCCCTAGCGGATATTATCGCCCACCCCTTCTCCTATGGGTGCCCGAGGATGGCTGAGCTTACTGAGCACATTGGCTCCGATGTTCTGCTTCCCCTTATTGAAAGGGCTAAGGCCAATGAAGTTGCTGTGGAGATTAGTCCCACCACGGTGGACAATGGGCATCGGGACTTCATGTATCGCTTCTATGTGATGTGTTTGGAAAACGGAGTACAGCTCTGTCCAGGTAGTGATGCCCATTGTCTTGATGATGTTGGTAGGATGAAGTCCGTTATGTTATTCTTGGATCAGTTAGGTGCCAGACCCGAGGATCTATTGGAACTAAGCGATCTTAAGGAAAGATCATGAAGCTACCTCCAAAGTAATGGAGGTGTGAGCTGCTCGGTAAAGGAGGCTTGAGAAATGACAAGTCGAGAGGTAGTGGTTCGTAGTATCAGGTTTGAAAACCCAGGTAGACTGCCCCGGAACTTCCCATCCCCCTTCGGGTCAGATTTCTACTGGACGAACATGTCACCAAACCCTGATGCTCGTCCCAAAAGTGGCATTGATGAATGGGGGTGTGTCTGGGAGAATCTGGGTTTCTCCAATTTAGGTGAGGTGAAGGTCTTTCCGATCACGGACTGGTCGGAGTTGGAGAAGCTTCGGGTACCGGATTTTAAGGAGCGAGACCGCTTTGCCCACTTGAAGGGGATTCGGCAGGATGCGGGGGATCGGTTCATTATTGCCACGGGAGTATCGATTTATGAAAGAGCCCATTTCCTACGCGGCTTGGAGAATCTCTGGGCGGATATTCACCTGAATCCCAGAAAACTTGGCCAGCTGCTGGATATCCTGGTTGATCTGAATCTAGCCGCTATATCAGAATATGCCAAGCTTGGAGTTGATGGTTACACTATGTGTGACGATTGGGGGCTACAGGATCGCCTAATGATCTCCCCAGAGCACTGGCGGGCTTTTTGGAGACCACGCTACCAGAAGATTTTTGATGCAGTAAAGCGGGCGGGTATGCTCTCTTTCCTGCACAGTTGCGGGTATATCCTGGACATACTTGATGATCTTGTGGAAATAGGACTGGATGTGATTCAGATTGATCAGCAAGAGAATATGGGATTAGAGGTCCTTGGAGAACGTTTTCAAGGTAGGATTACGTTTTTCGCCCCGGTGGACATCCAGCGGGTCATGTATCAAGAAGTTGATCAAATCCGCAGTTACTGCCGTAAAATGGTCCAGTATCTGGCAAGTAAACAGGGTGGATTCATCCCATGTTGGTACGCAGATCCTCATGGCGTTGGCCACTCCCAAGAGGCCATCGAGGTCATGTGCAATGAATTCCTGAAGTTAAGCGAGGAACTATATACTGACGCTTGGGATGGGAAGGAAAAATAAGTCTGCATGGTGAAGAGCGAGTTTTGTAAAACAGCCGATGGGTACGTGGAAGAACGGTTTCCTGCCATGGGTACCAAAATCACGCAGAGAATCGTTGGTAGTCAAGGTCTGCTTCAGGCTGGCCGAAGCAAGATCATAGAATTGGAGAGACTTTTGAGCTTCTATGACCCGGACAGTGATCTTACCCAGCTTAATCAAAGCGCTGGTGGGGACTGGCTTACTTTGCATCCAATTACCTGTGAGGTTCTGCGGGAAGCCAGGGACTACTGTCTGTGGACTGAGGGAGCCTTCGATGCTACCATTGCTCCCTTGGTTGCTGCCTGGGGCATTGGCACTAGCCATCCGCTGATTCCGGACCCGAAGGAGATTGAGACTCTTTTGCCATTGGTCGATGGAGCTAGTATCGAACTTAGTGAGACCGAGGGACGCTTGCCCTATGTAGGTCAAAGGATTGACTTAGGAGGTATCGCTAAGGGTTTTGCTGCGGACTATTTGTCAAGATTCTACCAAAGCAGCGGTACTGGTAGTGGCCTGGTAAACCTAGGCGGAAATGTGCTGGTGTGGGGAGCAAAAAGCGACGGTAGTCCCTGGCGGATCGGAATCCAACAGCCCGGTCGCCGGCGTGGTGTGCATATGGGGTATGTGGAATTGGCAGGGGGGTGTATGGCCTCTTCCGGTGCTTACGAGCGCAACTTTCGCTGTCGGGGGAGGACTTACGGCCATGTGCTTGATCCAAGGACGGGATATCCCGTTGTACATGATCTCCTTGGTGTAACCGTAGTGGCTAAGGATGGGGTTTGCGCCGATGCCCTATCTACTGCAATATTTGTTCTCGGACTGAAGCAAGGGATGCAATTGGTAAACAAACTGGAATCAGATGCAGTCATAATAACCAGACAGGGGACCGTGTTCGTCTCCATGGGGCTAAAAGATAAATTTGTATCGTGTAGCAAAGAACAAGTATTTTACGTTGGTCCATGAGGGGTGAAGGATTTGAAGATCGTGTTAGGTATCGTGGGTGGTTTGGTTGTCTTGGTGGTGGCGGGATTGTTATACCTATCCCGGGGTTTGAACCAGGGTGCAAGCATTACTATTGATGAGATTGATATCAGTTCTCTACCCGACGGTATATATGAAGGGACCTATCGAGCGGGGCGCTGGACGAACACCGTTGAGGTGGATGTTGCAGATGGTAGAATGACAGCCATACGCGTCGTGAAAGATGTGCAATTCGCCCTCGCTGAAGTCCGTAAACAGACCATTGATCGAGTACTAGAAAAGCAGTCACCGGCTGTGGATGCAGTCTCTGGCGCAACGGTTACCTCTAAGGCGTACTTGAAGGCGGTGGAAAAAGCCCTAGCAACAAAGGACTAAGCTTTCCATGTTTTTACGATCATCTGTTTTGGGCCTAGCATCTGCCAACAATGGGTACAAACAGGCCATCAGCGGATCGAGGGGCGAATTGAACAGGATGCTTCTTTTGCCGGTCATGGACTCGCCATACGGTTTCGGTTGGAGGCACCGGTGTCCATTCATCTAAAGTCACCAGGTTGCATTTTCCGCGTTGGTTCGGGTGTGCGGGGTGAATGGTTTACTACGTTAGATACAAATCTAGGGTAACCCTCGTTGCGGGTACGGGTGGAGGTTTCTCTTCCTCAATGAAGAGACCTGTTTAATTCCGACAGGGTATCACCGATTTACGCACCCTAAGCTGGAGTAATCTAGACACAGGAGATGTTTTTGACGTTAGAAGAACCAGGTTCAGTAAACCCTCAATAGCTGTGAGAGGAAGCCCAAAGACTCTCTTCTTTGAGAACGTGTCCGCTGTGCAAAACAATGCACCTACCCATGGCGGGCCCAGGTAAAGATCGTTGCCAAGAAGCTACATCTTTGGCCGTGGCGATTCGTGTGGCTGATTATTTCCTTCGCCTTTGCTGGTTGCTCTCATATAGGAAAATCGATGCAGCGCAGGCAATATTCAAAGAAGATGCCGATCCGTATATGGGGATGCGCACTAGATCGTCACACAAGGTGCGGAGATTCCAACTTAAGCCACTGGTTTCGTTCCCTAAAACAAACGCGGTAGGCCGGGTAAAGTCAACTTCAAGAATGTCCGTTGTTGCCTTTGCACTAGAACCGATAACTTGAAAGTTGGGGTAACGTTTCTTAATCTGGGCAAACCAAGGGATCAAGTCTTTGTACGAGGCAGCCCGAACCGAAGGCAAGGTGAATATTGAACCAATACTGGCTCTGATGGTTTGGGGATCGTAAAGGTCGGCGCTATGCCCCGTAATGACCATACCATTTGCACTGAAACTGTCACAGGAGCGGATGATGGTGCCGAGGTTTCCAGGGCTAGTGGGCCGATCTAAGATGATGCCGAGAAAATTCTCTGTGATGGGGATGCGACTGAGATCATCTACTGGTATGGATACAAGGGCGAGGAGTTCCGAGGTGTTCTCCTTGTCACTTAGTTGTTCCATCAGAGCGGGATGGAGTTGGTAGTGGACCTTGGCAGGGGACTCCTGCAAAATACTGATCGCCCAGTCGGAGAGATCCGCTTCTGGTCCGTAGATAAAGGCATCGATTGCCCAATGGTAAGCAATAGCTCGGTTAATAGCCTGGACACCTTCCACTAGGAAAGTCCCATGTTGGTGTCGTTTCCTTCGATTTCTGGAGATGACCTCGATATGTTGAAAATCGTTATTCGCTGTATTTATGCGCACAATCCGGGGGTTCATATCACTCAACCACCTCTATGATGTTCTCAATCTTACATACCTGTTCATGATTCCTAGGTCATTTGTTAAGGAACCCCAATCTAAGTTTCGTCACAGGTCATACAGATCCCTGTGCAGATCTAAGCCTACCCAGACCGCAGGGTAGGATATTCCCTTGTTTTGTCGAATATATCACAGAGCTAGCAGCGTAAAGCACCAATCTATAAGGGGTGACGATATGGATGTTCTTATCACATATAATACGCCTGTCAATAGAGCGGACCAACACTACCTGGCCCATGCCGGGGTAATGCAGGAGGTCCGGGATGTAGGCCGCGCCTGTGTGGAACTAGGCTATCGATTCAAGGTGTTGGGAATTGGTAGAAACCTGTCCGAGGAGCTAAAACGCCTAGCTGATACCAGTGTTGATGTGGTGTTTAATCTATGTGAGAGTATTAGGGAAAGTAGTAAAGCCCAGGCTTTGTTTACGGGCTACCTTGAGCTTCTGGGCATGAAGTTCACCGGTTCCGATAGTATCGGTATCTTCAATGCGGTAAACAAGGCGGTATCCTATGCCCTCCTGGCTGACGGGGGATTGCCAGTACCCACAACTTGGCCCTTAACCGCCTGGGAAGAGGTGGACATATTCCCTGTACTAGTTAAGCCTGTAGCTGAAGATGGTAGCATTGGGATCTGGCAAGATAGTATAGCCAACAGCCCCGTGGAACTACGAGGCATATTCGAGGGGAAAGCGGATCCTGCCTTTTGGTTGATTCAGCAATACCTGGACGGACGGGAGTTTTACGTTAGTATTCTAGAGGACGAACCCCTACGGACCCTAGCCCTAGCCGAGGCTGCCTTTGCCGAGATGCCGCCGGGGTATCGACCGATTCTATCCTACGATGCAAAGTGGACCGAAGGATCGGTTGAACAGAAAGCCTACCGACGCGTTTGCCCAGCACAGATCGGTCAGGATGAGGCCACCCGGTTTGAGGATTTAGCTACAAGAGCCTTCAAGATCATTGGTCTAAGGCATTACGGCAGGGTAGACATACGCCTTGATCAAGCTGGCCAACCCTACCTGATTGATGTCAATGCCAATCCGGATATTACCAAGGGGCAAGGGTTTCCCTTTGCGGCAGAGGTTGCGGGAATTACCTATCCCGAGCTTATAGACTGTTTACTCAAACTAGCCCTACAAGATAAAAAGACTGGTCCCTGGTCATAGCTAGCCTATTCCGCCCGGTAACTGGGCACCGGATGCAGCCAACTTTTTACTTTCCCATACTTGACGAAGTTGTCAAACATATCCAGTTCTTCTAGTAGCAGATCCTGGAACAGATGCCGAATACGGTCATTGACTAAACTGTGGGTAGCCGCTTCTGCATGCATGATCATGGCACCCTGGAGCCCTGCCAGGATATTGCGGTAGATTTTATCATCATCAACGATCTCGGCACTTACAGGGGTGGAGAGTACTTCGGATGGTCGTGTGGGTAGGGTAATGCCAAACTTCTTGCACTCAGTCTCCAGTACCTCCACCTGTTTGGCCAGAGTGGCAAGTCCCCGTTCGAGCAGAATACGGAAGTCCCCATCGTGCACTAGCTCGCGGAAGGCCTTAGTCTGCCAGATGTTATCATAGCGGAAGGTCAAGTGGTCCCACAGGTGGCCCACCCCGGACACATCAATGATCTCTTTTAGGTGTGATGGACTGCTCGGATACAGGGGTGGTGTGGCTACCCAACCCTTTAGTTTTACGTAATCAATCATGGTTTCCACTAGTTCAAACTCCGTTTTGACCATTCTTAGTATCGTACCCCTAATCTGCTCGTTTACTAAGGAAGTCCGAATGGCCCTTAACATGGTAAGGATGCGGCTCTGTAGTTGGGTTAGGACGTTTATAGCCATATATTCATCCCTCAACGCTTCCGGGTTACCGGCCCAATCGACGGGGAATCTGTATTGGTCAGGACCCCGCACCGCGAACTGCTTCATTAGGCTCTCCAAGATCTCCTTGTTCTTATCGATGGTTTTGATCAGCCTACCCAAGATGACCTGCAAATCTAGATCATGGGCAAACTGTTGGTAGACCCCCAATTGTTCAAGGGCATCGTATTTGGCTTTTAGCAGATCCCAAAGATTAAAAGCCTCCTGCACACTAAGCTGCTTCTGTCTTTCCTCTGTTTTTTTTGATTTGATGGTCATAATCATCGGTATTTGCACCCCTGAATTAGTATTGGAGTGGGGTTGGGGATTATGCAATTATCCCATGGTAAATATCGGAACAGAGGTCAGGTAAGGGGCTTTAGCAATGGGTCGAGGGGATTGTGGATGGGGATATTCTTCCGGTGGTTGGCATAGCAATAGGTGCAGCCAAAACCGCAGGTATCATACATACCGATATCTATCGATTGATCGCACTGACACAGGGGTCTTTGGTTGGGATCTTTTTTGGTGTTAAGTCGTAGGCCAAATAGTTGGTTTATTAGCCCATAGCTAATGCAACAGCCCGGGGGTATACCCAGGGTATCCGCTGGTTCAGCGCAGGAGACAAGGGAAATACCTTTGCTAAATCCAATCCGGTTCAGGGCCGCCACTAGGTCTTGTCGGGTCGAAAGACTAGGCTCTTGAGTAATCGTGATCCCTTGCTCCTGCTCGATCCTTCTTAGTTTAGGCTTAATCTTGGTGTAGACATCTAGGAAACTAATGGTGCACCGGCAGGTATATCCTGCTAGAGACTCTGCGATCTGTTCAAATTGCTCCAGATGGTAAGTCTGGGGTGTTGCGCTGCTTAAGATGATCGGGTCATAGCGCCAGAGGACCTTATCACTACCAATTGCGGCACTTAGCTTGTGGAAAGTAGCGATTCTCTGGTCAAGGGGTGGTACCAAGGGCTCGAAAAACTCAGGATAGCTGTTCAATGTGTACTGGAAATAATAGCGATACCCTAAGTCATCTAACTCCACCAAGTGGGGAAGAAGGGGGGCGGGATGCTTGGTCCAGAAGACGAAGGCGTCCACCGTGTCCGGGGATACTTCGATGGGCCGTTGGTGCTGGTTATACGGGTTAACTTGGATAAAGTAACCTTCGTTTAGCCGGTTCATGAACCAATCAGCATAGAACCCGGGAATATCCGTTCTCCTGCTCGCACTAATAATCATGCCCAACCCCCTCTTTTTAAAGGAATGAGAAAGGTGCTCTTATTCCTAGGGTTTTAGAATCTCCACAACCATGGAGTATCGGCCTAAGGGTGGCATGAAGTACACTCCTTGTACAAGTCCCTTAGCCTCAGCAGTGAATTCCCTGGAAATACTAATCCCTACTTGGGCCTGATCCCCTTGTTTTGCACGATACATCCGTTCCTGAATCCCTTCGGGAATGACAATCCCCGGTACTTCATTGTGCAAAAACTCCATATTCCGGACACTAAAGAGAGGAAGCACCCCGACCAGGACAGGAATTTGCAAATGCTGGATGCTCTTTAGAAAGCGTTGCAGTAATTTCAGGTCATAGATCGGCTGGGTCTGCACAAAATGGGCTCCCGCCTGTATTTTTCCCTCAAGCCTTTCAATTTCCCGATCCAGATTAACCGCAGCGGGATTTGCCGCCACACCGATGCAGAAATTGGTCTTTCGATCTAATGGATTCCCGGCAAGGTCAGTACCTTGGTTTAGGGCAGAAATGATTCTCACAAGACCCAGGGAGTCAACATCAAAGACACCGCTGGCATCGGGATGGTCACCAATGGATGGTGGATCACCGGTTAAGGCCAATATGTTCCGCAGACCCAAAGCATGGGCTCCGAGTAGCTCCGACTGAATTCCTAGTAGGTTCCGGTCCCTGCAGGTGAAGTGAAGAATAGACTCCGTGTCTAGCTCCTCTAGGAGGTGGTGTCCAATGGCGATAGGGCTTAGCCGGACCCTAGCCATGGGGCTATCTGAGATGTTGATCGCATCAACACCGCAATCCAGGAGTAGCTTGACTCCTTCATAGACCTTACTTAAGTTGGTTCCCTTAGGCGGATCGATCTCTACAGTAGTAACAAATTCGCTCCCAAGCTTACGGGCAAAGGCCGATTCATCTTGGTGGCTGGGGACAGACTCGGGTGTTGTTTCAGTCACCTGGACAATGCCTGTGCTAACGGAAATGTGTGGCTTTATGTGTAAAGCCTGCTCCATGGCACGAATATGCTCAGGTGTTGTTCCACAGCAGCCTCCGATCAAACGGGCTCCACAGGCAACAAATTCCGGTACTTTACTGGCAAAGTATGCCGGTGATGAGTAGTAATAGGTTCTCCCATCAACAAGTTGGGGCAAACCGGCATTGGGCTGGATAGATAAAGGCAAGTCAGTCAAGGACTGAAGCATATGTAGTACGTTGATTAGTGCTTGTACGCCAGCGCCACAGTTTACGCCCAAAACGTCTACGCCTGTGTTTGCCAGTTCATCCAGCATTCCTTGGGGAGTGGTGCCCATGACGGTCTTTCCGTCTTCCAGAAAGGACATTTGACAGATAATGGGTAGTTTGGGGTCCAAATCCCTTGCAGCCCTTACCGCTTGAACAGCTTCCTTTGGTTGGGACATGGTCTCAATGATCAAAAGATCGATACCGGCCTCAATTAGGGCTTGGATTTGGTTAGCATAGACTTGATAGGCTTCCTCTAAGGATAATGGACCCAAAGGACTAAGCAGCTTGCCGGTTGGCCCGAGGGATCCGGCTACATATACCCGATTATAAGCTGCTTTACGGGCAATCTCAACGGCCTTGTGGTTGATCTCGTGGACCCTATCGGCAAGACCGAAACGGGCTAGTTTAATCTCGTTGGCTCCGAAAGTGTGGGCCTGGATTACTTGGGCCCCTTGTTCAATGTACTGATTGTGTATGTCTTGCACCAAGAGAGGCTTGCTTAGCACCAACTCTTCCAGACAACTGCCCACTGGTACACCGGCTTCAATTAACATGGTGCCCATGGCACCATCGGCTAGCAAAACCTGTTCTTGGATACCTCTACGGAAATCTAAGGACATAAAACCCCCCCTATGCTTATGGGATACTGAATTACTCAGAGTTTAAAGCAACTCGCGGAGTTTGTCAAACGAAAGCTGTTACTTGCCGTACCTAACACCGGGCTGTCAACTACCTGCACCAACCAGTGCCCACACCGTCTAGTCGTCTTGTCCCGATCACCATCGCGATGCTGATAGATGGGTCTCTCCATGGCTTGCCGAAAGCTCCCTCGGACAACGAGACGCTCCACCTTGCTTGATTCCAACACAGAGGGGACGACCCTGGGGAAGCTGATGGGGTACTCAAGCAGAGTCGGAGCGGACTTGCCCCGCCCGAAGACGAGGCCTAGACGTATGCAAGCCCAGGATGACGATCGCTTTTTGCTGAGGCCTTTGGCTCGATATGCTCCATACTGTATGGAGCATATCGACCTAAAAGGTACCTCAGGAAGATATGGCCTTTCCTCTGCGCTTTCTGCCACTCGTCTTGCCCACGATGATCCAGCCATCTTCATCCTTGCTAACTAACCAGACCAACGCATAGGAGAGGGCCAACACCAGCAGAGAGGCTAGCGATGCCCCTGCCCAATTGGAGAAGAAAAAACCCTCTGCAAATTTCTTCAGGATGTTCCGGATAGCGACATGGACGAGGTAGATTCCGAAGGAGAGATCCCCGATAGAACGAAGGAGCCGTGACTTGTGTATTGTTGCCACTTTCCAAAGGAGTAAGGCGGTGGCCACAGAGTAAAGGAAGACTACCGGGCGCATGAAGTTTTCCCCTGGGTTCATAAGGTTCCTGGTAACTAGTACTGAATAATGGTAGTCCCAAAACAACAGTCCTAGACTGATCCCATAGAACGCTCCTAGGTGCCACCATGGTAGGCGCTGTACCCATTGACGAAAGCCGTCTAGGTTGGTGCCGACCAAACACCCTAGAGCGAAATACCCGATCCACGCTAGAAACCGTTGTTGGATGTTGTTAAAGATCACCCTGGAGAAACTGCTTTCGGGAAGAATCCTCAAGAAGATCAGCTCATAATACCCGAGGTAACAGAGGTTAAAAAGCACGGCTAGTACGGCGAAAGCTCGCTTGCGCGTATCATCGGCAAGATACAGCCAAATCGGGCTGAGTAGGTGGAACTGAAAGATCAGTGGGATGAAATACAGCTGGAAGTAGTATCCTCCGCCGGTCAGGACTGTGTTCCGTACCCACTGCGGGTAGATATGTCCCCACTTATGTAGGTTGAGAATACTGAGTAGTGTCCAGAACATGTACGGCACAAAAAGGTCTATCCAGCGACGCTTGACATATCTGTAATATGGAAAACCCTTCAGTCGGTAGCGGTAAGTAAGCAATAAACCGGAAATGAAAATGAAGATAGGTACGCAGAAGCGAGACCACTGATTCCAGAACATGGCGTAATTCCTGTTGGCATGCGAGCCCCGTCCTGTCCAGACAATCTCGGAAACGACGTGGATTAACAGCACCCCGATGATACTGACTCCCCGCAAGTAATCCAGCTCAGGTATGTACTGGGTTCGCGTATTGTCCATAGCGGCACTCCTTTTCGATGCTATAGTGAGTCATCTGAAAAACGGCGGCGTTGTGTGAGAGTGGTTACGCTAACTAGCTGTATCCAAAATGGTTCCTTAGGGTTCTGGTTTATTCTGACTATGCTGTTGCTTACAGACATTCGCATGAACCGCTTGTCAAGCTGCTTAGGTTCTAGGCCAATCGCGGCTGGTTCAGAGCCTGAAACCTATGATTAGCAGTATCCTCGGTGAGTGTGTCGTGTTATACCTAGTATCGGATGCTTCCTGTAAGAGTTTAGTGATCATTACGTATCTTGACTCTATACTACTACTTCTTGAATACAGTGCATTGTTCCTTTGTCTCAAGGTGCTCAGACTCAAAAATGATCAAATGCAGGGTGAGCAAGGTCAAAGATAGTCTGAAGCAAATCGCTAGGAATAGAGGGCCTACGTTGTTAGGCCTACTGCACAATTGTATAGAGCCCACCTGTGGAGCATCAGAAGGTGATTTCTGTGGAATCAAAGTCTCGCAGGGAAGGGGACGTAACGCTTCACCATGACCGGTGTTCCAAGCCTCAAGTGTTTGGCTACTCCACTTAAGATGTACTAGGCATATCTGCAGAACCCAAGCAGATATGTTGCTAGTGAGCATCCACAATGAAATCGTGGTTCACCCCAGTTCCCTCTCTTAAGGTACAATAACTTGCGGTGGATGTGTACCGCCTAGTGCTTTTTTGAGAAGACACCTTTGTTCTAGCTTTCCTATGCCCTGCGAACCGGATAATACTTCCTTCAAACTCCAGTATCCAAACGTTTTCACCATTGGTCCGGACCAATATGGCGGTGCTTCTTTCTACATTGAGGGTAACAGGAAAACTGTCGACCAGGACTGCGTGTGTCCGCACATCGGACTCTCATAGACGGCAGGGGGCTTCATCAAGCACCGCATAGGGTGACAAAGGGGTACCTGTAACGGTGGGTGAATGGCACTAGAAGACGGCAAGCCTGTTGCTTAGCCGTCTTCTAGTGGAGGAAAAGCACTTCCTGCCGCAGGTTGGTAGGCATCTTAGTCGTCCTACGCTCCATCTGCGGGATACAAAAGATTCCTTAGTTTTGTAGTACCAACTCACACGCATCTAGTCCTGCGAAGTAGCCCCTAGCGCTTGGGTTTTTTCCGGCTGCCTCTAGACGAAGTCTATGGACCCCCGATTCTAGGTGAATCTGACCGAGGACCAAACGGTCACTCCGCAATACACCACCGGCATATCCGTCCCAGGGTTCTCCTATTTGCTGGTCATCAATAAGTAGGTTAATCTTGCCATAATCCGGTGCTTTGGTGAAGTAAACGGCTACTTCGTATGTCCCGGTGTTGGGGACATGAAATGTGCCTTCAAGCCATTGTCCCTCTTCTGTGGGTTTGAAGAAAAGATGTTTATCTTTGCTCCAGTAGGGACCCACCCAATCCATTCCTTGGATCTCAAAGGGGGCATCGGCGTTAATGTCCTGTAATGCTTCACCTTCGACCCAGATTGTTCTATCGGTCATATGCTCCACCGCCGCGGAAGGAGCGGACTCGACACCAAAACCGCTTACTGCTACTACCCGATAATACTCTGTATCGGCAAGGGGCACAGGGCTTCCCTGCCACTGGGAAGAATAACTCTGCCCAACTTGGAGCCAGGGCCCGGGGGCAAAGTCAGGGGTTAGTGCCCGGTAGATACGATAACTCTTAGCTGTGGCGGAAGGGCTCCAGCGCAAGATTAGTTTCCCCTCCTGTTTGTCTAGGACAAGATCCGTAATAGCATCAGGCTTTACTAGATCAATCTCTGGCTTTATGAGACTATGTGTCTCGTAGAGGAAAGCAGTCCAGGGACCCTTGGGGACGATCTCTACGGTGATCTCGGTCTTTCCTTCGGTAAAGGCTTTGGGAATAAAGAAGTCACTGTCTGCAAATCGATGGTTTCGGTTTGTTTCAGGATTGAACCATGTACCTACGAAAGCGCCATCTACATTGATATCGGCCTCCTGTGCCGTGGCTTGATCGCTGGTTCTTCGTAGGAGCACGCCTTGGTTGGCTGATTCGATCCTTAGTTTGAAACTGGTTGTCTCTTGACCAGTGGTCCCTGTTTTCGTCATGAAGTCTCGATCCACGGGTCCTTCGAAGGCCGAGTTAAGGGTGAACTCCTCGACCTTACCTTGCCAATGATGGGCCCGGCGATCTGTCTCATCCCCGGGTAATAGGCGATCCGATAGGATGAGGCCGTTGCCCGCTAGCCCGTACCAAAAGACGGTACTTTCATAATCTCCGGGTACATCATTGAGACCGCCGTGCTCTAGGGTATAGGAGATACCCGAGCGGAAAGAAACAGGATCTGGCAAGAAGAATCGATACACACTACTGATATAGCGACCTTCAATAGCGCTATGGCTTGGGGCACCGTAGAAAGGAAGGGTAAAGGGGCCCCTGTTGAAGTACCAGGCACCGCCAAAATGATCCTCGGTTCCTGTACCATAGATGCTTGGTGTGTGCAGTCCATCTACACAGATGCGCTCATCGCCCTCAAGGTAGCCACAATCACCGGCGCCAACTAGCTTCATACTCACACCCACAAGTTTTCCATACCCGTCGGTTTTTAGTACTGTATAGTCTCGTCCCGGTGTCGTTGGTTTTTCTTGGTGATAGGTGGCGTAAAAGTGACCAATTTCCCCGTTGGCTAGGTGTTCTTTAATCTGGGGCTCTTCAACGAACCTGATATTGTAGGATAGCTGAACCGGCTCATCTTTCCCATTGTATAACCGTAAGTCGGCATTAGAGCCAAAGGGCATGGGAAAGAGGGAACGGAACTCGGCATCACCTGTGGCGGTATTGCCTACAGATGTGACCGCTGAATCCACCGGATGGGGTCCAACCGGGGAGGCGAAAAACAGGTGAAAGGGTGTACTAACCGCATTAAAGGGTTGCTGATCCCAGTTGAACTCAAGCCATAGATTTCCCAAGGTCTCCATAAAGGTTGGATCAGGTTGTTCTTCCATCGGGGGATACTCATAATCCCTGGTACCGGACCATTTCCGTCCATAGATCCGATACTTATGCCCGATTTCCTGGAGAGTGTCGCCCACATCCAAGGTATCGGTGAGGAATAACTCATTACCAACCACGGAATAGATCCAATAATAGAACTCGTTCCAATCAATTTGGGCAGAGACGAACTCAATCCGGATGTGGATTGAATCCTTACCTTCGGTAAATGCCGGGGGGATATCGAAACTGGCGTCCATCCAGCGGTAACCCGTAGCTGTCCCCGGAGTACTCCAGGTTCCCACCAGCTGGTCATCTACGTAAACATTCGCGGTTTGATCCCCGATGCCATAGTCAAATCGGCGTACCAGGCGAACCCCAGCGTTGTCAGCATCAATCTTCACCACGAACTCACTATGTTCCACAAAAGCGTAACCATCATCATGGGCAGGAATCCCCTTGGGTGCTTCTGTTACGGAGATTCCAGGTACGGTAAAGGATAGCTCGGTGATCAGACCTGCTCCCTGTAGGTCAGCCAACTGCAGAGATTGTCCGGGTTCAATTACCACCTCGTTGCGGATGACGGAACTTTTACCCATTGGCAATGCCTGTCTCTGGCCCCCCTGGGTCAGCTTATAGCCAATTTGGTAGTAGAGGGGAGTGCCTAGGACGGTGACCTTGCAGTATTCCTCAAAAGCCAAGGGCATCATGGATACAAAACCGCCACTGGAGGTTAGTTCATCAGAGACCCAAGGGTGGCGGAAAGGATCTATGGTACCTGAGAACAGCTCCTGGACGGTCAGGTCATATGTAGGATTGGTCCTATCATCTAGGTAGATGCGAATCCGCTCTATGTTATCAACTCCGGTAAACCAGAACCGGTTTATCTCTCCTTGACCTCGTAGTTCCGCTAATACTCGTTCATTACCGTCTTTATACAGGTACCCCACGTGGGGTTGTCTCTCGTCGCTCCAATCTTGATTTCCACCTGTGCGATCCCGGCTACTGAACTGGCCCTGGAAATCATTGGGCATCAACCACGGCAGATTCTCGATCAGTTCTTCTGTCGAAGAGATTGCTCCCGATGTGCGTTCTCCCAAACTAAAGGGTATCAGTAAGAACAACACTAAGCAGCAGATTAGTCTCCGTCTCATTGATTTGCCGAATAACCTTCCTGGTTACTCGATTTGCCCTCCTTTGTTGTATTCGCTCCCTAATCTAGAGATGGAATTGGAGTATACGCATACATCTAAACCATATTCTCATAATTCGACGAAGGTTTTAATAATCCTGCAACACAACGCCTTACACCAATGTATTCGAATACTCAATGGCGGGTTTCGGTTTGTCATAGAAGCAATGGTGGTGAGAGATACTAAGCTAGCCTTTACGGAAGGATGGACCAGCTAGATGAAGACTACGATTATCGTTTTGATCTTGATCATGTTCGTATGTCCAGCCAGATCGGGATCAGTTGTAAACATCTACAACGAACAGGATGAGTTGCTTTTTCAAACGGGGCTAGAAGTGGGGGTGGGAGATCTGTTTCTAGCACCGGATAATCGTAAGTATCAGATCCATAAGATCCTTGGCGCCACTGCCCGGGCTAAATACGTGGAGACGGTTAACCTAGATGAGGTGTTTCCAAAGGAAGTGTTTGAGCGGGGACTGCTGTGCGGCGCAAAATCCGATCTAGTCCGCCACGATAAAATCGGAATCTATCATACCCATAATGTGGAATCCTACCTGCCCACCAGCGGTGTAGAGACCAAACCGGTGGGGGATGTTTTGCAGGTGGGAAACACCATTGCCCAGTGGTTACGGGACCAGGGATTGCAGGTGATTCATGCCAAGAACAACCACGCCCCGATGGATGGCGGGGCGTATTACCGGTCGAGGCGAACCGCCACGGAAATCATCACTGCCAAAGTTGATGCCCTCTTTGATATTCACCGGGACTCTCCTCCGGCAGAGGTCTATGCATACCAACTGGAAGGTTTGGCTCTAACCAAGATTCTGTTAGTCGTGGGTGCTGAAAATCCGCTGATGCGCATAAATGAGGAATTCGCCCTCGCATTAAAACACTATGCAGATAAGGAATACCCCGGGTTGATCCGCGGTATGTTCTACGGGAGATCCACTTTCAATCAAGACCTACATCCCCGGGCTCTGCTTTTTGAGGTGGGCTCGGTGAATAACGCCCTTGCCGAGGCGGAAAACGGGGCAAAACTCATGGGCCAGGTGGTGACCGCTGTACTATATGGAACTGAAGCTGGCCCTCTGCAAAGGGCTGAGAGAAGCCAAACCATACGTCTGTTTACTGTGTTGGTTCTCGCGGCGGTCGTGATTCTCTTTTTAGCCGATAAAGCTCGTTTTCGATGGCTTTCCTGGCACCTTGCGCGATTGGCCTATAGTATACGGACCTGGTTAGGGAGCATCCGAAGAAGGTAGCCGCGTCTTTTCCAGTTGGAGAAGATCCATCGGGCAGTTAGCCACACAAATGCCACACTTGATGCAGCGCGGATCTGCTAGTTGATCCCGGGTTGGCAACTGTATTCCCATGGGACAAACTCGCCTGCATTTGCCGCAATCCTTACAATTTGCGAGGTTAGCTTGGGTAACCCTTACATCGGTACCCCGGTTGAGGCCAGTCTTACTGCCGAACCAATAGGCCGCCTGCTGCATGGTTCCCATAGGACATATCCAACACCAGGCCCGGCGTCTAATAGTCAGGGCCAAAACAGTGCCAAGGACAGTGGGTACAAGGTAATTGATTGCCAGAAGTAATCCCAGTTTGTCCCAAAAACCTAGGGTGCCAAACAAGGGTAGCACCCGGGCAACTCGCCGGATAAACATGAACATATACAACCCGAAGAGAACTAGACGAAAGCCTCCGGAACCTAGAATCTTTGGCGTTCTCTTGTTAGATGTAAAAGGTTTTAGGATTACGTCAAAGAGGCTACCGTGGGGACAAAGCTTGCCACACCAATACTTGCCCCTGAAGACTCCAAGAACAATCAGGGTGAGCATAATTGGTAGGAGAAGCAGCCCAAGTTTGTGGTAGTATAACCCACCTAGGGCAATGATGGGCATCAATAGCCAAGTAACCTGTTGCCAGAGGGTTGTTTTCATTGATCGAACCTCCTTAGGTAAACGCCCAAAGCCAGATTGTCAAGGAGATCTTCCAGTAGCGACAGGCACCGCAACTGGTACTGGTTGAGCATGGATTCACACTAAGATTGCCCTCAAATCGCTACATACCCCAGGATGGATATACGCATACTATGCGGCTGATGGAATTAGCGTTTGGTTGGACGTAGGTCATCAAGGTATGCTGAACTGCTTTTAGTAACAAGCCTATGTGGTTTTCTGCAAAAGGTGGGAATATCACTGCAGACCGTAGTTAAAAATGCATTAGCAGGTCTAGAGAACTGCTTAGACCTTTCTTAGAACAGCTATAGGCTAATCGAGAAGTAGACCAAGTGGAGGCCAATTTATCCAAGGACCCACTGCCGGGCGGCCTTCCAAGAAGCTATTAGATCACGGCGAAGGTGCTATTGGGACTGGTCTAAACAGGTAGCCTCAGGTGTAGAATGCCGATCATGTAGCTCTGTTCCTCTCCAGTGGTGTGTGGGTGGTGAGACATGCCCAAGATACGTGTCTTATTCTGTTCTTCATGTAGGCCGTAAGGGAATGTACAATACAAACAGTATAGAAGCCCTTGTGAATCTAGGTTTGTGGCATGGTCGCCGAAGATCGAGCTGGCAGTTGAACAACGCTAGTAGTGCGTATGAAGCATTAATCATTCCATTGTGCCCGTATCTGTAGCGAACCAAGAAGTCTAGGACCTGCTATGCCTTCTGAGGATGCCCTTACTATACAGGCAAGTTATGCAGACAATTAGCACAAATCCGCCCATTCTATCGGTGGTGATGGAACCCTGCTGGTAGCTAGAATCCTACACTGAGATTCTTTGCATTAAATGTCACTTGCCGTCGCAATTGTGAGTATAGTATAATACCAAGTACAGAATACAGGCTACTCAAACAATTTAGGTAAATTGTCGGGCTGATGATTGCCCCCCAACTTAAAACCCTGGAGGGAAACCTGATGGTTATTCACCATGATTCGCACGACATCTTGTATCGAGAGCCGTTCGGGGCTGTTGCCGAGAAGACGAAGGTGACCCTGCGGCTGAAAGTTGAGGCTTCATCAAGTGTTGAAAGAGTCTACTTGCGGCTTTGGAAGGACGGACGGGAGAAAGTAATCCCGATGAAGCTAAACTCCCAAGGACTCTTCGAAGGGAGGTGTGTGGCCCAAAGTTGCGGCATCATATGGTATTACTTTATTATCCATAGTGGAAACAAAATATATTACTACTGCAATAATCCGTCGCAAAAGGGTGGGGTAGGTCAGATCCTAGACTACCCGGGTAGTTCCTACCAGATTACCGTATACAAGAAGGGCTTTACTACACCGGCTTGGTTCAAAGAAGCAGTTGTCTATCAGATCTTTGTTGACCGATTCTGTAATGGCACAGAGGATGGCTCTATTCTAAACCCGAGAGAAGATGCAGTAGTACATTCAGACTGGTATGAAAAACCGTACTATTGGGATAAACGAAATAATGACTTTTTTGGTGGAAACCTACTGGGCATTATCAAGAAGTTACCCTATCTGAAGGACTTAGGCATTACCGCCCTCTACCTCAATCCTATCTTCGAGGCCTTCTCCAATCATAAATACGATACAGGCGACTACTACAAGATTGACCCGATGTTTGGCGATAACAAGATGTTTGAGGAGCTGTGTGCAAAGGCTCAGGAACTCGGTATCGCCGTGATTTTAGACGGTGTATTCAGTCATACGGGGAGTGATAGCATCTACTTCAACAAAGAGGGTAGATACGCCAGTGTCGGTGCCTACCAAGGCCGTCATTCACCCTATCATTCTTGGTATCAATTCTATCACTACCCGGAAGATTATGACTGTTGGTGGGGTTTTTGTACCTTACCCAACGTCAATGAACTAGAGCCCTCCTTCTTGGACTTCGTCTTAGAAAACGATGATAGCGTGGTTAAGTACTGGATTAAGCAGGGGGCTTCTGGTTGGCGTATTGATGTGGCCGATGAGCTACCCGACGAATTCCTAAGGAGACTGCGCACTGCTGTAAAACAGCAGAATCCCGATGGGGTACTCATCGGAGAAGTGTGGGAGGATGCATCTAACAAGTGTGGTAGTGAAGGATTACGTCAGTATCTATTAGGGGAGCAGTTTGACTCAGTGATGAACTATCCATTTAGGGGGCTAGTTCTAGACTATCTATGTGAACGAATAGATAGTACCCTATTGCACCAAGGACTGATGAGTCTGTATGAGAACTATCCCAAGGAAGCCTTTTACGCCATGGTCAACCTAATCGGCAGCCATGATGTGGTGCGGGCTTTGACCATCCTCCAAGGAGCGCCCTCCGAGCATTGTCTGAGCATGGATGAGCAAGCGGGCTTCACTCCTTCATCGAGTCAGAAGACCCTGGGGAAAAAGAGGATGAAACTGGCAGTACTATTCCAAATGACCTTCCCCGGCGCACCGAGTATCTACTACGGCGATGAGGCGGGTATGGAAGGGTATAAAGATCCATTGAATCGATGCACGTATCCTTGGGGCAAGGAGAACAAGGATCTTCTTACTTGGCATAAGAAACTGATTCACCTTCGGCATGAACATGCTTGTCTACGGACGGGTCTGTGGACCACCTTGTACGCCCAAGGAGACGTCTATGTCTTCCGTAGGCAGATTACCGGTGGAAAGGATATCTTTGGTGAGCCCCGAGAAGACGGCCAAGCCATAATAATGATCAATAGAAGTAGGAAAAAACGCCATGAACTGAATTTGGACCTAGGCGTTTCCGTGAACTTCAAGGATGTGCTCCATGACAACCAGGTGTTCAATACCCACCAAGGCAATGTAACAATCGATCTAGGACCCTTGGAAGGTAGACTACTAATCGCAATCGATGATTAATAAGTCACCGCGGTGGAAAGCCGCGTTATTGTAGCGGCTTTCTGCATCTATTCCGGCAATAGTGGACCTAGCGGTGATATTAAGACAGCTTGTGGACTTCTCAGAAATTGATAGGGTGGATTTCAGCACCCAAAGAACAACCTCTCCAAGTCAAGAAACCGCATGTTTTGAGGAAGTAACCTTCCTGAGCCAAAAGAGATATCGAAGAAGGGGTTGCTAGGTAGTATAGTTGGCAATCTCAGGCGGTAATACTCCGGAACGTGGCTGCTACTAGGAAAGATAAGTTAGGTGTCTGAACAGAACCGTTGCCCTGAGTAAACGTGTCCAACCCTTTCTTGGTTCTGTTCTGTATGGGTGCACGTATCGTTGTCCCTGCTGTTAGCTTTTTCCGCTAGAGAAACAGTCGATTAAGCAAAAAGCCACTGCAAAATGGGAAGACACGATGTCAATCGTTAGAGTACGCGCAGAGTTCTTTACATATAAGGACTGTTGCGCATGCAATAAAGCAGCGAAATAGCTACCGTACGCCTTTAAAGTACTTTACTCCATAGGGTGTTCGATTACAGCTACGGGTAGGTAAGATTTGGACCCGTGAATGGTGCGTTTCGTGGCTGCTGAAGACTACATACTAAACAAAGGCTACAACAGCATACTAGGTGCTAAACAGACATCATCCAGGGAACAGAAGGAAGATAGGTTAATTGATTAGGATTTGCGCAGAGTGGGCTCTTTTCATCTACTTACTGACCGTAGTATAATAGGAGCAGCAGCACATCCGGCCGTACATATTTGCTATTGGACTGGGTGATATTAGTATCTAGGGAGGAAAACTTGATGTCAGAAGGTAATGCATTAGTCCTTAAAGTGACGCTAGACGATCCCTTTGGACGTGCCATAGACAAACCCTATCGCGTGTTGGCCGTGCCCGCCGATTGGTTACTGTATGATTTGGCACGTCTTATCGTCGGCAGCTTTGACTTTGATTTCGATCACTTATTCGGTTTTTACAATAACATCCGCAACTATGGGAAGTCTACGGAAGGCTATGAGTATCTCGGCGAAATGGATGAAGCCAGTGAGTTTGAAGGAGTCACAGGCATCGTTGTATCGAAAGCCTTTGACAAGAAGGGCAAGAAGATGCTCTTTCTCTTCGACTACGGCGATCACTGGTGCTTCATTGTTACGGTAGAAGATATTGTGGACGCAGGGGAGTATGAGGAACTACCCTGCCTAATCAAGAGTGTGGGTCAAGCTCCGGCCCAGTACGGTGAAGCGGAAGAAGAGTGGGATACCGAATGGGATGACGACGATGATTGGTCAGAGGACTGGTCAGACGATGAATGGGACGAAGAGTGGTCCGATGATGACGATGATTTCTAATGTGAAGGCCGGCGTAATGCCGGCCTTTAATGAATCTAAAGCTCCTGCTTGTTAAAGACCATAAGTCCAAGGGCCATCAGCACAAGGGAGACTAACACAGTGATTCCGATGGTCCAAAGGGTATCACCTAACTGGATGCTTCCCACAAGCGTGTTATCGGCTAGTGTGGTGAGGGCTCCTGGGGAGTAGGTCTTTAACGTCTTGTTGATCACAGGGAGGGTCACCGTAAGAATGAACCCGGCAACAGCAATTCCTCCAGCGGCTAAGCTACTTCTACTGATGGTGCTTGCAAACAAGGTTAAAGACGCAACAAACAAAATGTAGACTAAGGATAGTACTGCCGCCTGGGCTGACGCTGCCACGTCAACATCCGGAAATAAAACCATTGTATTGTACAGACAGCCACCGTAGGCCACCATGAAAACCAAGGCCAAGAAGAATAGGTTAGCCGTATACTTAGCGATGACGAAACTCGAACGGGAGACTGGTTTGGCTAATACTAAAGCGGCGGTGCCTTTATCCTTTTCCTCAGCAACGCTACCCATCAGAGTCAAGATTACGGCGATGATCCCAATCTGATGCATATTCTTAAAGAACTGGCGAAAGGCGTCTAGCCAGGTCGGTGGTGGGATCTCCATCTTGTATTCCTCAACTAAGGACTGAACCAAATCCGGTATCATCTTGGCAATGATGGGACTGGACAGACCAAAAAGCAAGAAGATAATGGGAATGACGAAGATCCGATAGGTGCGGATAATCTCCTTTGCTTCCTTCTTCAGTAAGGCTTTAATGCCCATTGTTCTTCACCAACCTTACAAAAATGTCCTCCAACGTAGCTTCTTTCATATGGAAGTCTTCAAGACCGAGACCCAGCGCACTAATCATACTCGGAATAGCGTGTTGGGCCTGAACAGGATCCTTAGCGGTTAACCGAAACTGATGCCCATCTACAGTAACGTCCTGGACCCACTCCGCGGCTGTAAGCTCCTGGAGCAATTGGGTCGGCTCCTCCGAGACGCGAAAGGTGATAATCGAATCGACGTAGCGGTCCTTAAGACTTACCATGGGTTCGTGGACAAGAAGCTTCCCCCGGTCCAGTATCGCTACCTGATCGCAAATCCGCTCCACATCCGCCAGAATATGGGTGGACAAAACCACCGTTGTCTCTTCAGGAAAGGAACGGATTAGCTCTAGCATTTCCTTGCGACCGATTGGGTCAAGGGCTGAAGTAGGCTCATCGAGCAGGATAACCTTGGGGTTATTAATCAAGGCTTGGGCTAGTCCCAACCGCTGCTTCATTCCCCGGGAGAAACCGCCAATTGCTGTTTTCACATCAGCCAATCCCACGATTTCCAGAAGTTCCTCCACCCGATGCCTTAAAGAGCTTCCCTGCATTCCCACCAGTTCACCGCTGAAGGTTAGAAACTCCTGGGCACGCATCCAACTATAGAAGGTAGGCACGTCCGGTAGGTATCCTACGTTCCTGCGATAGTCCCCACTACCCACCGCTTCTCCCATAATCCAAGCTTCTCCCCGGGTGGGCTTGGTAAACCCAAGGAGCATCTTCAAAGTTGTGGTTTTCCCTGCTCCATTTGGACCAAGAAAGCCAAATACTGTTCCTTGGGGTATCATAAGATCAAGACCATCCACCGCGGTGACAGTCCCGAATTTCTTTGTCAGGTCCTTAGTAACAATTGCCTCCACGAACTATGCCTCCTTTCGACCGAAGAGGAAATATACCAGTGGTCCGATAATGGATATGCACAGGATAACAATTCCCCAAAGAATCTTGTTACCCCCGGTCACTTCCTTCCTCTTGACCAGGTCCATCATTGCCGCAACCAGCAGTATGACCTGCAAGACAATGATGGGAACCAATAGCTTGATTATTGTTGTATCCATAGGATTCATCCTCTCTCAAGAATTCACATAGGAGCCTTTGAATCATGCTAACCACGCACAAAGCGTACCAGCGGTGGGACAACCACCGTCATGGATACAAGAACAACCTTCTTGCATAACTGGCATTACGCTTCTTTTTAGAAAGACCGTCGCCACCGGACGCAATAGTAATTGTACTATGGCTAGTTGAGTCAAAAATGCCAACGTTGTATCCATGTGGTTTATTTCTCCATGACATAAGAATATTAGATCATAGTGGCAAAGTCCAGAGCAAAAGTGGTCGGTTCCCGTGGGGATTGAAGCAGTCTAGGAGGCAAGCATGTGCGAAGAGCTCGAGTTTGACATCGAAGAAAGCGGGCACGAGAGGGCAGGTATTAATCCACAATTGCTGTCCTGATTGTTTCTCTAGCTGTGGTTGGCAAGGCCGAATTCCTTGTATTCGATGCTTAGTGGGTTCCCAGGAGTTATGTAGTCGGTTGAAGCCGATGGGGACTTGGATACAACCGATGGTTTGGTATTTACGTTGTTAATGCGCGTTGCACTTACTGATGATGCAGAGGACGTTGGCACGCTTACAAGTCCGGTGCTGATGTCAATGCCTGTGTGCTACATGTTCCAAAACGGCGGTGATCGAAGCACTAATTGCAGCCGGCGCGGATGTGAATGCGAGGAATTCCGTGGCTCTTATGCCCTTGGTGCATGCTGCGGAATCAGATATCAGTCCTGAGATTGTCAAGGTGTTACTGAAAGCTGGAGCTGATGTTGCGCTCAGGGCAAGTGATGTTTCGATTATACCAGTGAGAATCCCGATATTAGGTAGACCAATGAAGTGTATCTGCTATTTCAAAACGCACATTTCTGATAGCCCAAGAACCGTTGAAGGGCACACCGAATGTCCTCAACGGTTATATCGGAATGTAGGTGTGGTAAGGAAGGACAGACAACGAGTACGGTCACAAGCTAGTTAAAGACAGTAGTATCCGTGGGTTTTCAGGGCATTCGTGTTGTGTGCAAATCGGCTAAGGTTATACAATATTGCGAGTTGCTTTTGTACAGATGCCGGCAAGATGACATAATGCAGAAACCGTTGTCTCGCCCTACTCTAATTGTGTTCATCAACTTGCTGTAGCTAGTCGGTAACAGGTCATTGGGGTCATCACCGCATTGAATAGCCGAACAACCGCCCAGCTAGTTCTTGCACATGTGGTATGTTCTTTCCTATTGAAAGACTGTATGTTAACTCCAAACAACTTTGACAAAGTCCCAACCTATTGGTAACCTATGGTTACTAGATAGTAACGGTATTAATAACATTTGCAGTAGTATTTCTGTAATCATTGCATATAGAAGCTGGGGGGGTCGGGGTTGGCACTGATTGATGAGCTCCTTATGAAGATACAACAGGCAACAAAGCGTTACGAGCGACTTGTCTTGGTAGTAGGGGCCTCCGGTTCTGGAAAGACCGCACTTCTGGAAGAAGCAAAGCAGCGGACGGGTGCCCCATTAATTAACATCAACCTTGAATTATCCAAAGGAATGCTTGAGCTTACCGAATTACAAAGGAAGCTCTACGTTAAAGATTTAGTGGACGAGATTATCAGTGCAGCAACAGATCAACTGGTACTACTTGATGAACTTGATCTCCTGTTTGATAGCAGTCTTGAAATAGATCCGTTAGCACTACTTCGTTCCTTATCCCGGCGTTTCACGGTGGTTGCTGCTTGGAATGGTTTTGTCAAGGATGGTTACCTGTTCTATGGCATTGTGGGACATCCAGACTATCGGCGTCTGCAGTTAAGGAACGATTTCGTCATTGATCTGGTTCCAACAGCATGAGAAGGAGGCTCAAAAATGAAGTACCGGGACTTGGTACAATTTGAACCGATAACTAGCGTAATTCAGCTTAAGGACGCTAATGAATTCAGTAAGGCACAGCGTCTTGTAGAGACCTATGTTATCTCTGAGCAGATGGCAGACAAGCTTATTTCCATGGTATTTCGACATCTCCAGTTTGACGAACCCACGGACAACAAGGCCCTTCTGATCGTCGGAAACTATGGATCGGGCAAGTCCCATCTTATGTCTGTAGTCTCTGCTGTTGCCGAACATCGAACGCTTGCGGCATACCTTACCAACGATGATGTTGCTCAGGGAGCTGAGGACATTGCGGGGAAGTTTAAGGTGATCCGTCTTGAGCTTGGTTCGACTACAATGGCCCTGCGTGACGCTATTGTAGGTACATTACAGGAGCAACTTTCTAGGATGGGTGTCGATTACGTTTTTCCATCGGCAGCTGATGTCGTCAATCACAAGAGCGCTTTCGAGGACATGATGAGCGCGTACCACCAGGTGTATCCTGAGCACGGTTTGTTGATGGTGGTGGATGAGTTGTTGGACTATCTCTATTCCAGAGATGATATGCAAAAGGTGCGGGATTTAGGGTTTCTTCGGGAAATCGGGGAAGCATGCAAGGATTTGCGGTTTAGATTTATTGCTGGCGTCCAAGAAGCAATCTTCGAAAGCCCACGGTTTGCTAGTGTTGGGGATAGTCTACGGCGAGTAAAAGATCGTTTTGAACAAGTATTGATTGTCAGAGAAGATGTGAAGTTCGTTGTATCAGAGCGATTGCTCAAAAAAACCACGGTACAACAAGCCAAGATTGCCGCGCATTTGAAGCCCTTTGCCAAGTTCTACGGAGACATGAACGAGCGTATGGATGAATTCATTCATTTGTTTCCGGTGCACCCTGATTACATTGATACCGTCGAGAAGGTGTCTGTGGCTGAAAAGCGACACATCTTAAAGACCCTTTCTCTTTCTATGGAAAGACTACTGGAACAGGAACTACCCCAGGACCAGCCCGGACTTATTACCTTTGATAGTTATTGGACCACCCTTATGGAAGACTCATCTTATCGTAATATTGAGAATATAAGAATCGTCTCGGATCGTAGTCGAGTCCTAGAGGACAAAATAGACCGAATGACCCGCAAAAACTATCAGACGATGGCAAAACGGATCATCCACGGTTTGTCGGTACATCGTTTGACAGTGGGGGATATTCACTCCCCTATCGGCTTAACTCCTGAAGAGTTGCGGGATACTCTTTGCTTGTATGAACCAGAAATAGCGGGTTTTGGTGGGGAGCCAGCTGAGGATCTTGCAGGACATGTGGGGACAGTGTTAGATGAGATCAGAAGAATGGTCAGTGGGCAATTCATTTCCTTTAACCCCGATAACCGCCAGTATTATCTGGATCTAGACAAGCATTATGACTACGATGCGGACATTGAAAATGAAACGGGCAGTATTGGCCCGGTACATCTAAACCGCTATTACTATGAGGCATTGAAGCGTTTAATGGAATGTGCGGACCAGACATATGTCAATGGATTTCGCATTTGGGAGCATGAATTGGAGTGGCTGGAGTGTAAAGCAGCCCGTCTGGGCTATCTGTTCTTTGGTTGCCCCAACGAGCGGTCTACTGTTGCGCCGCCCAGGGAGTTTTATCTGTATTTCATCCAGCCTTACGAGGCTCCTCGGTTTAAGAATGAGAATAAACCAGATGAAGTATTCCTTTACCTTGAACCAGATGAGGTCTTCGATGAAACATTAAGATACTATGCGGCAGCTTCTGAATTAGCGAATCGCTCCTCCGGTAGTACAAAAGTGGTCTTCGAAGAAAAGGCAGATGGTCTCCTAGGTGACTTAGCGAACTGGCTACGGGAAAATTTCACTGAAGTATATAAGATAACTTACCAGGGCTCAACCAGAAAGCTAAGTACTTGGCTGAGGCAGCAGCATGTACCAAGAAGCGAGGTCGTTAACATTCGTGATGTGGTAAATACCGTGAGCTCGGGGTGTTTAGCCCCACATTTCAGAGACCGGGCGCCGGAATATCCTAGTTTCAAAACGTTAATTACCTCGCAGAACCGTCCACAGGCGATGCGCGATGCTTTACGCGCAATTGCAGGTGGTACAAGAACAAAGCAGGCTACCGATGTACTTCAAGCCCTTGAATTGATGGATGGGGAGCGTATTGACCCACGAAATTCTCGATATGCTAGACATATCTTATCTATTCTCGAGGAAAAGTCTGGACAGGTGATTAATCGTTCTGAACTCATCGAGGATGTTTACGGGGTTGATTATTTCGCTCCGAACTTGTTCAGATTGGAGCCAGAGTGGTTAATTGTTGTTATAGTAGCCTTAGTATATTCGGGTCATCTTGTTCTAGTTACTTCCAGGCAAAAGATAGATGCGACGCAGTTAGCTATGCTACCTCAGCTTTCCGACGAGGAGCTACTTAGTTTTAGACACGTTGCACCACCAAAGGACTGGAATCTATTGGCGATGCAAGCGTTAATGGAGCTGCTTGGTCTTGCGCCAGGGCTAGCAGTAGGTATCACCCAACGGGATAACCAAGCTGTCCAACAGGTCCAGGCGAAAATAGATACAATGCTATCGGACTTGGTTAAAGGGTTAGAGTACCTAAAAGGTGGGTTACATTTTTGGAGCAAAGACCTACTTGCTGCCGAAGAAGAAAACAGGGTACGTGCGGAGCTTACCAAGACCAAGACCTTTCTTGAAACCATTCGAAGGTATTCCACACCGGCTAAGTTTCAGAACTTCGCCCATGATGAGCAACAAATTGAAGAGTATAAGGTGGGGCTGCGTGAACTTGAAAAGCTTGAGAATCTAAGGAAAGTTACTAGCGAGCTAGATCCACTTGTCAATTACTTTGTGGCGGTTGAGGTCATATTGCCCGAAGACCACGACTTTATCACTTCCATCCGTGATCTTCACGAGAACCTTCACTCACAGCTGAGTTCCAACAAGTGGCAGGAGGCTGGTTTTTCCTCTAGTGCCAAACGGCAGCTTAAAGGGCTCCAAGACTCATATATTGACATGTATCTTAAGGACCATCAACAGGCTAGGCTCGATGTTGGTCAAGACAAGCGTAAGACAGAACTATCACGTGATCCACGGCTCAAAGCCGTACGAAGCTTAGCACCGATTAAAGTAATGAATCGGGGACAGCTTACCGATTTTGAAAACACGCTTAATAACCTAAAAACTTGTCCAGCGTTGACGCGAAAGGATCTACAGAGTAGACCTAAATGTCCCCATTGTGGCTATCTTCCAGGTACTTCACAAACGAATGTAGCGAAGGTGCTCGAAGCCTTAGAGATGGATTTGGAGCAGTTGTACAATCAATGGACTAAGCAGCTTCTAGGGGAACTTAATGATCCGACTGTCAAAGATAACTTTGACTTACTCAAACCAGAGCAGAGAAAATTGATCGAAGATTTCCTAGACAACGGTTCTCTACCTGAAGAGACCGACGATGAATTCGTGTTGGCTATACAGGAGCTTCTAGATGGTCTCATCCCTGTGTCCATTGACGTAGAGCAACTACATCAGTATTTATTTGTTCCTGGTATGCCTTTGACCTGTACAGAACTGAAGAACAGATTTGATGAATACTTGAATGATTTGCTCAAAGGAAAAGAACGAGATCAAGTTCGTATTGTGCTGAAATAGGAGGTCGTTTCAATGGTACAAAACGAGAAGATACCTTTTGTTATAGAAGATGTGGATACGGAAACGGTTACCCAAGGTCCGGTGGAGTGCCTCGGTATAACCTTTACCAATGATGAAGAGCGCCGGGAATACTTCCGAGAGAAGCTCCGGCAAAAGCTTGAAGAACCCGAGTTTCGTCAGATTGAGGGTTTTCCCATCGGTAGCGATGAGGATATTCTTGCTCTTTCCGATCCACCGTATTATACAGCGTGTCCTAATCCCTTTATTCAGGATTTTATTGATTACTATGGTAGGCCCTATGATCCCAACGAAGATTATCACCGAGAGCCCTTTGCAGCAGATGTTAGTGAAGGCAAGAACGATCCCATCTACAACGCTCATTCGTATCATACGAAGGTACCACACAAGGCCATTATGCGGTATATACTCCACTATACTAAACCAGGGGACATCGTCTACGATGGCTTCTGTGGCACTGGCATGACTGGAGTTGCGGCTCAACTCTGTGGGGATCGGGAGGTAGTTGAATCTTTAGGATACCGCATCGATGACGATGGAACCATTCTCAAAAGAGAAATTAATGAACAAGGGGAAGTGTCCTGGGTTCCTTTTTCCAAACTTGGTGCTCGGTATGCTGTACTAAATGATCTTTCCCCGGCTGCCACCTTCATTGCTTATAACTACAATACGCCTGTCGATGTGGATCAGTTTGAAAAGGAAGCCAAGCGCATTCTAAAAGAGGTGGAAGCCGAATGTGGATGGATGTATCAGACACTGCATACAGACGGCAAGGCCAAAGGAAGGATCAACTACACGGTATGGTCCGATGTATTCACTTGTCCTGAGTGTGCCCACGAGATCATTTTCTGGGAGGCCGCGGTTGATCAGGAAGCCGGAAAGGTACGGAAAGAGTTTCCATGTCCCTATTGCAGTGCGATTCTCAAAAAGTCAAACATGGAGCGCGCCTGGACTACTAAGTATGATGACACCTTAGAACAGACGATAAGACAGGCAAAACAAGTACCCGTGTTGATTAATTATAGTATCGGAAGAAAACGGTTTGAAAAGGCACCAGATGAGGCTGACTTGGCATTAATCCGGAAGATTGAAGAGAGTGAAATTCCATACCCATATCCCACAGAATCAATCCCAGATGGTGATAAAACCGGTGAGCCAAGAAGGATCGGCATTACTCACGCGCATCATTTTTACACGAAGCGAAATCTATGGATATTAGCTGCGTTTTCGCAGAGAGCACGTGTACGTAGCATGAGAATGCTTTGGGTTGTTACGGCTGTTACAGAGGGTTCCTCACTTCTGAATCGGGAGAGGCCTTTCGGTCTTCCGAGTAAACTATCTGGGACTTTATATGTCAGTTCTATGATCAGAGAAATCAACTCGATTGAGTTTTTGCGGCGGAAAATAAAGAGATATCAATGTAAAAGTAATCAACTCCGAGTCTCATCCGAGTGCCGCTCAACAACAACGGGGTTTTACACGGATAGCTCGATGGATTATATTTTCACGGATCCACCATTTGGTAGCAATCTAATGTATTCTGAACTCAACTTCCTTTGGGAGTCCTGGTTAAGGGTTTATACGGATAACGTACCGGAAGCCATTGAAAACAGAACTCAAGGCAAAAATTTGCCACAGTACCAGGAGCTCATGACCCGTTGCTTCCATGAGTACTATCGGGTATTGAAGCCAGGCCGCTGGATGACGGTGGAATTTCATAATTCTAAAAACAGTGTCTGGCACGCGATCCAGGAGGCTTTACAGCGGGCAGGGCTTGTTGTTGCTGATGTCCGTACACTTGATAAAAAACAAGGCTCATTTAATCAAGTAGTAGCTGGCCGCGCTGTAAAACAAGATATTATTATTTCAGCATATAAACCTAACGATGGCCTGGAAGAACGATTCAAGCTTAAGGCTGGCACTGTAGATGGCGCCTGGGACTTTGTCCGGAGTCACTTGCGTCAATTACCGGTTGCCGTTATCAAAGATGGTAAATTGGAGGTTATTACTGAGCGGATGAATTATCTCCTTTATGATCGGATGGTAGCCTTCCATGTGGAGCGGGGTGTCATTGTTCCCATATCAGCAGGCGATTTCTACGAAGGTCTTGAGCAGCGTTTTCCACAAAGAGACGGCATGTACTTTCTCCCTACGCAGGTAAATGAATATGATCGTGCATGGGCCAAAGTAGAAGCGGTAGAACAGATTGAGATGTTTGTTCATGATGAGGCTACAGCCATCCAGTGGTTGAAGCAGCAACTTGGCTCCAAACCACAGACCTATCAGGAAATACATCCATTGTACATGAAAGAGATTACTGGCTGGCAACGACATGAAAAGACGATGGAGTTGTCGAGACTGCTTGAGGAAAACTTTCTATGCTACGATGGTACCGGTGATGTGCCTAGTCAGATCTGTCGCTATCTGTCCAGGAACTTCAAAGAGCTACGTAATGTGGAAAAGGATGATCCTGCCTTAAGGGCTAAGGCCAAGGATCGTTGGTACGTGCCTGATGCAAACAAGGTAGGTGATCTGGAGAAACTGCGCGAACGGGCGTTGTTGCGGGAATTTGAGGAATACCGCAACTCTAACCAGAAAAGGCTTGGTGTCTTTCGTTCTGAGGCTATTCGTGCTGGATTTAGGAAGGCTTGGGGGCAACAAGATTACGAAGTCATTGTGCAGGTGGGAAGCAAGATCCCCGAGCGCGTTCTTCAAGAAGATTCTAGGTTAATCATGTGGTATGACCAGGCCTCACGAAAGCTACGATCGCGGTGATGGGTCTATGAAGCGGATTGAAGTCGGCAGTTGGATTTTTAGCACTGAACACCGTCAGTGGTGCCAAGTTATAGACACCCAGAAGTTGTGGGGAAATACAAGCTATCGTGTTTGGTTGCCTGAACAGGATGCGGTTTTGCGGATTAATGCTGAAGATGTGCGAACCATGGATGAACTGGATCTTCCCTCGGCAGATCAGTTGACATATGTTGCCGCAGCGGCGAAGATCGCGGATTCGTTAACGGGAGATGTTCTGTTGGCGCCCCTTGACTCCTCCGTAATTCCCTTGCCGCATCAGATCCGGGCATTGTCCCGGGCAATGAGTGGAGATCGCGTCCGCTATTTACTGGCGGATGAGGTGGGTCTAGGGAAGACAATTGAGGCGGGACTTATCATGCGGGAATTGAAGCTGCGGGGGAAGGTGAAACGCACCTTAGTAATTGCCCCTAGGGGTCTAGTTACCCAATGGGTCGCTGAGCTAAAGACTCACTTCAACGAGGAGTTGCGACTATTAATCCCTGGGGAGTTTGCTGCTTATCGTCAGGTGCTCAAAGAAGACAACATTTGGCGTAGTTTTCCGCAGGTGGTTTGCCCTGTTGACTCGGTAAAACCACTTGATAGCCGGCGGGGTTGGTCGGAAGAACGTATAGCTAAGTACAACGAAGAACGGTATGAGGATCTCATTTCAGCGGGATGGGACCTAATCATTGTTGATGAGGCACACCGGCTTGCAGGTGGTCACGATCAAGTTGCTAGGTATAAGTTAGGGCAAGGATTGGCGGAAGCGGCACCGTACTTGTTGTTGCTTTCGGCAACGCCCCATCAAGGAAAGACAGATGCCTTCTGTCGTCTGATGTCTCTGCTTGATGCTCGCACCTTCATTGATGAAGAGAGCATTACCCGGGAGCGGATCCAGCCTTACGTAATTAGAACGGAGAAACGACAGGCCATTGATGCACAGGGCAAGCCACTGTTTAAACCTCGAAGGACACAGTTAATTGCAGTTCCCTGGGGATTGGAGCATGCAAAACAAAATGATTTGTACGATGCTGTTACCGACTACGTACGCAAAGGCTATGATCAAGCCATGCGGGAAAAACATCACTACATCGGTTTTTTGATGATTCTAATGCAGCGTTTGGTCGCATCAAGTACCCGGGCGATTCGTGTTACCTTGAAACGGCGGCTAGAAACACTGAGTACTTCTGAGAAAGGTCTATCGTTGCTGGAAGATTTCCCACAGGAGGAATGGGCCGAACTGGATGGCGAAGAGCAGACTGAAATACTGGTGAAGCTTGCTGAGGCTGTGGAGAATGAGCAAAGTGAAGTCAAATGGCTTCTAGATATGGCTATGCGGTGCGAAGAGGAAGGTCCTGATGTGAAGGCTGAGGCTTTACTGGATTGGATCTATCGGTTACAGGAAGAGGAACGGGAGCCTTCGTTGAAAGTGCTTATCTTCACCGAGTTCGTCTCTACGCAGGAGATGCTATATGAATTTCTTACTGGGAGAGGGTTTCTTGTTACTTGCCTCAATGGTTCTATGGATATGCATGAACGCAAAGCGGTTCAGGAGCACTTTACTAACGAGGCCCGTATTTTAATCTCAACAGATGCCGGTGGGGAGGGCCTGAATTTGCAATTTTGCCATGTGGTGATCAACTACGACATCCCCTGGAATCCGATGCGATTAGAACAGCGAATTGGTCGAGTGGATCGGATTGGCCAGACCCGTGTGGTGCGCGCCATAAATCTCGTATTGGAAGATTCTGTGGAGCACCGTATCCTAGAGGTACTCACTGAAAAACTAGCTGTAATCTTAAGGGACCTTGGGGTGGATAAGACAAGCGATGTCCTTGATTCAGGGCAATCAGCGGAACTATTTGATGAGCTATACATAAATGCTATTTTAGATCCTACCAATCTGGAAGCATCGCTTATGAAAAACCTAAACCAGTTCGCTACCCAAGCCAAACAAACGAAGGAGAGTGCCCTAATCCTTGGAGATATAACTGAGTTAAAACCTGATGAGGCACAACGCCTCAGTGCCCATCCACTTCCGGACTGGGTGGAACGGATGACTACTAGTTTTATTCGGGCCCATGGTGGCAAAGCCGAAAGGCTCCTTGGTGAATGGAACCTAATCTGGCCAGATGGTGAAGAGGCTTTCGGTGTGGTCTTTACGGCAAAGGAGGCTAGGGCCAATCCCTTTGCCCGACACTTAACTTTAGAAGAGCCTCGTGTCCGTGGACTAGTCATGCGCTTGCCCCGTTTTGCTCAGGGTCAGCCAATACCCATCATTGAATTGGCGGGCATGCCAGTTGGTGTATGTGGGTTCTGGTCTTTGTGGGAGATCTCTATCCATACCCGTGACTGGAATCGAAGAAGCATTCTCCCCTTGTTCGTACACGATGATGGTAGGATTCTGATGCCTACTGCAAGACGTATTTGGGATCAGTTGCTTTCTGAGTCCATAAGAGTCAAAGGCCACCTCACAAGGGAGAAAGCCGAGGAGATATTTATAGATCTCGTGCACAATGCTAAGGTACAGGGACAGGAGACCTTTCAAGAGTTACTGCGCGCCCACAGGCAATCCCTCGAACAAGAAAGGGCAAAGGGTAATTATTTCTTTAGTGTACGTCGTGAAGCCATTGAGAAACACGGTCTATCCACCGTTCGTCGTCATCGTCTAAAGGAACTTGAGCAGGAATTAGCGGTCTGGCAAAAGCAAATGGTGCAAAAAAGCAGAACTATTCCGGACTTGATCCCGTTAATGATCCTTCGTTTGGAGGAGGGTAGGTACCATGTCTAACTGGCAGAGGCAAGTACTGAAGAAGCTAGTGCCATCGATTGCGCGGCTATTCATTGTTTCAGATCCCGATGGACTTTTGTTCGAGGAAGAAGTATTCCATCAGATATCTGGGCAAGGTTTTCATCTTGTTACCTTCGAGGATTCCATAGCTTTCAGGTACCTATTCGAAACCAAGTATCGGCCGTATCAAAGGCGAGGGGAAGGGACTCTCATTGTACGCTATGACGGAAAGGATTTGGACGATTTACCCGCGGATTTACTGCAAAAAGGACATCAACTTTATATCAGTCTCGGTGAGCTGTTTCCCGATCTTAATAGCGAGGTAGTTGCAGCATTGGATCGGGGTTATTTGGATCTGGTCGATGAGGCGGTCAGGGCATATTCTCCCCATAGTCTAAGTGCAAATGAAACAAAGGACTTCATTCTTAGGCATGTGTTTAAGATTGTGCCGGATTTAATCAAAACACCAGCAGATCTTTTGCATGTTCTGCTTCGTCGGCATTACTTAGGACTAAGTATCCCCAAGGTTTTGGATGAGTACTTCATTGAGGTACTACAAGGAAGTGGACGTTTCGCGGCATGGCCCCTTGAAGAGATTACCAGCAATCGGGAGCGGTTCTTCTCTTTTCTTCAGGAACGATGGCCTGTTTTCTTAGAGCATCTTGTTATTGACGGAGCTTGCGAGCGAGAAGAAAGTGCCATCTTTGGTTTAAAGGAACCGGTTCATCTTCCCTTCGATCACAGTGATGTACGGGTATACGTGGATAGTCTTTTTATCGACGGTCATTTACAGCCGGTCACTTTTAATAAAGCAGAACTACTTACGGAAAAGTGGGTCACTGTGGGGATCAAGATTGACCCTGTGGCCGACCGATTGCGGCGTTTGAAGGGTTTGACTAAGTCGATTGAGAGAAACCTTCCGGATGAACGGGCAAGACACCAAACCTGGCTGACTTTTGCGTACCGCTGGGCCGAGTTGACTACGCTCACGCTTGAGCTTATTAATGATGTCGATCCTTCAATTCAGACTCGGTTTGAGGGTCTGCAAAGAACAGTGGATGAGAGGTTTTCGAACTGGGTAAAAACGCGTTTTGCCGGGTTATATAATCAGCCGCCCAATCCTCCGGTAATGGTCCATCATATTCCCCGTTCGCTAGCTAGGAAGTTGAGTGAGGATCCAAAGAAAAAGCTTGCTTTGATCGTGATAGATGGGTTAGCTCTTGATCAATGGCTAGTGATCAGAAATACTCTCCAAGAACAGTCACCGGGGCTTGAAATGCGGGAGAGGACTGTATTTGCGTGGTTGCCGACAATTACACAGGTGTCTAGGCAGGCGCTTTTTGCCGGGAAGCCTCCCTTCTACTTTCCGAAGAGTATCGGGACAACAAAAAGAGAGCCGGTGCTATGGCAGCGGTTCTGGAAGGATCAAGGCCTAACTCAAGCAGCTGTCAAATATGAGAAGGGGCTTGGTCAGGTGGACGATTTAACACAAGTTCGAGAGGTAGCATCGCAACCGACAACTCGCGTGATGGGGTTGGTGATAAATACAGTGGATAACATCATGCATGGCATGGAACTGGGAGCTTTGGGGATGCATAACCAGGTTCGTCAATGGGCTGAGTCAGGTTATCTAGCTCGGTTAATTGCACTACTCCTTGACGAATCTTTCGAAGTCGTGTTAACCTCGGATCACGGAAGCTGTGAGGCACAAGGCCAAGGCCGACCCAATGAAGGTGTCCTTGCTGAGGCCCGGAGTGAGCGAGTACGGGTTTTTTCTAAGGAAGTTTTGCGGCAACGGGTGGCAGAAGGGTTTCCTAACAGCATTCTATGGCCTCCGGTGGGTCTGCCCGAGGACTATCTCGCGTTAATGGCGTCTGACCGTTACGCCTTTGTTCATAAGGGTAAGAGGGTGGTAGCTCATGGAGGGATCTCTCTCGAAGAAGTCATCGTTCCCTACGTACATATCCTAGGGAGGACAATATGAGAGAACGCTATACTCAGATTGGTTTCGATCGCAAAATATGTCTAGAATGGCTTGAAGATACCACGGATTTGCTATGCGCAGACAAGCAGCCTTCCGAAATATTCGAGAAGCTGGAGGAGCTTTTGCTGGATCAAGTATCCAAAGGTAATCATGCTCCAAGGAATTCGCGAGAGAAAACCATCACGATTTTGATGCGAAGTTGGGTTAATGTCCCCAACGAGTTGACTATGTTGCGGGATGAAGGACTTAAGATGCTACAGACTCTATCTGGTAGACAGCGGCAGTCTGTACATATGGGGATGATCATGGCAGTATATCCCTTCGTTCGGATAGTTGCCGAGAATACGGGCAGGCTCTTGCGAATACAGGGAGTGGTCACCACATCCCAAGTTCAACGGCGTGTTCAAGAGAAATATGGGGAGCGCAGTACTGTGGTTTACGCCGTAGGACGGGTCATAAGTAGTTTCGTTGATTGGGGGCTCCTGAGCAGGAAGGGTCGGGCGGGCAAGTATTGTCTTTCCGGTGAAGTGGAGCCCGTTGGTGAGGAGCTTACTCTTTGGTTAATGGAGGCTTTGTTACACAGCATTCCCCAAGGACAGGCCCCGCTAGAGACACTTCTAGATTTCCCAGCTTTGTTTCCATTTAAACTTACATGGCTACCGCCTCAAACGGTGAATAGGTCACAGCGTATAAGTGTTTTTAGCCACGGTCTTGACCAACAGCTCTTAATCCTTGATACGCCAGCGACAAAATTCTAGGGTGATTGAATTGACTCCATTTCGTTTCATACATTTAGCAGACTGTCACTTAGATGCGCCTTATGCCACCAAGAATCAGAGGATCAGAAGGCTTCTGCTGGATGCAGCCTATGCATCATTTCAGAATGCAGTAGCACTGGCTCTGGAAGAACAGGTCCATGCTTTTCTGATTGCCGGAGACCTCTTCGATGAAAACTATCTGTCCTTTCGTGGTGAACGCATGCTGATGGAGAATCTAGCCCGTTTGGTTGAGGCGGGGATTAGTGTGATTTATGTGACAGGTAACCATGATCATGGGGGACCGGACTCCAAGGCCACGAACCTACTGTGGCCAGATATTCATGTTATAGATGATGCTTTCGAAGTGGTGGAGGTACAAAGGGGAGGAGAGCTAGTTGGTGTTGTCGGTGGAATGGGGCATAGCTCACCGAAAACCCTAGATAACCTAGCAGCAATGTTTCCCAAACTAGATTACGATGTGCCTACTGTAGGTCTGCTGCATTGTCAAGTGGCAGCTAGTGTGTCACCCAAAGAGCCCTATGCACCCTGTACCAGAAATGATCTTAAAGACAAAGGTTATGACTACTGGGCTTTGGGCCATATTCATAAACCACAGCAGGTTTTGGAACAACCCCTAGCTCACTATTCCGGTAGCCTGATCGGAAACAACCCCAAGGAGGATGGTCCCCGGGGTGTGCTATTGGTGGAACTAACAAAGGACTTTGGTCGGGTACAATTTGGACCTACGGCACCGATCCAATGGCTAAGACTAGAGCCGGATCTAAAAGATGTGACCAACTTTGCTCAGTTGATTGAGAGACTGCCAAGCCTAGTTCCCATTAAACCCGGTAAGTTACTGGTAAGAATCGAGTTTTCCGGGCCAAGCCCTTTAAGTCAGGAAATAAGAAGGGTGGCGGCTGATGCGGCGGAATGGGAGGATTTGGCTGAACAGATTACAGAATCAACTGGGGCCCTAGCTGTAGAGCTTAAGCTAGGCACATTAAGTGGCTTAAAGGACCCCGCGGAGTATAAAAATGCTCCCCATGTTTTGGCCGAAGCCCTCGCCATTTTCGAGGAGCTTGAGCGGAATCCGGAGGATGCTTTGGGATTGTTACCCAACCTAGCAGGAGTCCGGGAGGGTTTTGTGGATGAGGGGAATCGGAGGGAGTATCTAGTGGAACTGCTTTGTAACCTAGATCAAGAGTTGACCCTAAAAATGGTCAAGGAATGAGGGAAACATGCGGGTATCAGAGATTGAAATTGCAGCCTTTGGACTTTTTACTGATCTGAAGCTCTGCCTAAAGGACAGTAATCTGATCCTGATCCACGGCTCAAATGAGGCGGGTAAATCCACTCTGTTTGCTTTCCTCTCTACTATGCTCTATGGATTTTCTCCGGCTAATCAAGCTCAGCACCCTTATGTGCCATGGACTGGTGGTCGTCCTGAGGGTGCAGTGGAACTGGTCTTGGCCGATGGAAGTAGCTACCGGGTGGAACGAAACCTTGCCTCCCGTCCAGCGGGCACCTTGATTAAAGAAGGAAAGACCGTATCCCTTAGGAACCGGGCTGTCCCCTGGGTAGAGCAGATTCCTAAGGGGTTGTTTGAAGAGATCTATATGCTTACCCAAGCCCAAATGCAGTTATTTGGACCTAGAACCTGGGAGCAGATCGGTGATCAGCTGGTGACAGGGATTGGGACCAGTTTTCTAGAACCAGTCAGCAAGGTGGCCGAGGAGACCTTTAAAGAGGCTCGGAGCCTATGGCGGGAAGATCGACGCCGGAGTAAGTCCCGGGATCTCACAGAGAGAATCAAGGCCCTTAGAGAACAACGAAAAGAATTGGTAACCGTACAAGACGATTTGAGAAGAAATAATGCCGAAGAAGAAAGGATTCTGGGTCTGGCCCAGCGACTCCGCAAGGAAAGGGACGAGCTAACAGCTTTCCTGAAGGAGGCTGTTCATCTTCAACCGGCCTATGAGCAACTGCAGCGCATCGAACGGCTATCCGAGACACCGTGGAAAGAAGAAGTACAGTCTTTGCCACCGGAGATTGGGGATCGGTTTCAAGAGATTCTCAGGGAGCTAGAGACGGTCGAAGCACAGATGAAAACACTAGCAAGAGAGATTGAGGAGCTGCCACCCCTTGCACCGGTTTTAGGACAAGCCCTCGCCTTGGAAGAGGAGATTAGTACATTAAAACAGCAAGAACCTCTTTATGCTCAAAAGCAAGAGGACATGCAAAGGTTAGTCCAGGAAAGAACGATTCTCGAAGAGCAAATGGCTAGCTTGGAAAAGGCCTGTGGATCAAGCCTCACTGAGAGACTGGCCCTTGTGGAGCGGGAAGTCCTAGAAGGAATAATTGCTCGGATCAGGCAGCTTAATGGCAGTATTCACGGGGATGCAAAACCGAAAGGCTCTCTGGGCTGGCTATCCCTTGGACTAGCCATAATCCTTACGTTGTTGGGTGTTAGGTTATCTCCTTGGTTTTATCTGGGCTCGGTTCCCTTGTGGGGGTTTGCCGTGGGCAGGCTTTTGGTCTGGCGGGAGTGGCGAAAACGTACGGATTTGCTCATCCGGGCAAGGCGGGATGAGATTGTCCGCTTGGGCGCCCTTACCATGCTACCGGAGTCTGCCTGCGCGGATGAGACGATGCTAGATGAGATTCTACGACTCTATGATTGCTATGAGGAACACGTTTCCCAAACTTCAGCAATCAAGGAACTAGAGGAATTACTGGAATGCTTCACTTCTTCAATTAGTGGCGTTGGAAAGGGGCTTGGCTTGGAAGGTCCCCCTGCGGAACAACTGGTAAGGATGTGGCATCTTCTTGAACGGGCCAAAGAGGCTAAGCGGGAAAGCACCCTAATGAAGGAGCGCACGGCGCAAAAACGAGCGGTGCTTGCGGCACGACAGGACTACTTAAAGGAGCGGTATGCCCAGTATCAGGAGGTACTAGGTCGCATCGGTGAGGGTGATTTAGAGCAGGGTCTGCTCAAAGCCCAAAGGGTGCAAGCAGATTTACAGACCGCCACAGTGTTAACACAGCAGTTACAAGAATCGTACCATGATCTTGAGGAACTCCGCCGGAGGATCGCCCTAGGGGAACAGGAGGGCATCTTGTGCCCGTCCAAGGTAAGCAAGGCCCAGGAAAGGTTATCCGCCATTGAAAGGGACGGAGGTCTTTTGGATAGATGCAAGGAAGCCCTGGCCAAACTTGCCATAGAAAAGGCTAGCCTGGAAAGACATACGACCCTTGCAGAAGTAGATAGTGAGATCGCAGCCTGTATCGAAGAGTTACAGGAGACTGCTTTTATGCGGGATCGTCTCGAACTTACCGGAGCCATCTTACTTGAGGCAGAGCGGCGCTTTCGCGAAAAGCATCAACCAAGTGTACTGAAGATCGCCAGTTCTTACTTAGAGAAGATTACCCAGGGGCGATATACCCAAGTTTTCTTCGAAGAAGGTTCTCCTCCCCAACTGGTGGTGAGAAGGACCGGGATCTATGCCCCTATTCCCATTAAAAGCCTAAGCCAAGGGACCCAGGACCAGGTGCAGTTTTGCTTAAGGTTAGCGATTGCCGAGCATTTGGATGGGGCCCATGAACCATTGCCCATTTTCCTTGATGAGATCTTTGTTAACTGGGATCGGGCAAGGGTAATACAGGCTAAGTCATTGGTGAAAGAGGTTAGCAAAAAGCGACAGATCTTTATCTTCACGTGCCATGAGTGGTTTGCGGAGTTATTGACCAAAAATCTTCCGGTTTGTTCCATTAGTCTGGATCAAAGGATGGGGGTCGCTCAGAGCGAGGGATCGTAGCTACAAAGCATGCAAAAGATACGCAGCGGACAGGAATAAGTGTTATGATCAAGAATAGTTAAGCAGGATGAAAATCTAGCATCAGGGTGAGACCATGGAGTATGGTGAAGAGGGCTACACGTTAATGGAATTGATGATTGTGATCTCAGTGGCTAGTATTCTAGGGGCGATGATCCTCCTGGTAGTATACTCCGGTGCCTTGGTACCTAGGCAGATTACTAGTTGGTATGATAGTGAGAGAAATCTTGCTGTGGTGATGCGTGAGATCTCCTATGGCTTTATGGGTAAAGACGGTGCTTATCCTGGATTAATGCAGGCCAGTGAGGCGATGGTGCCTATGGATGGTGCAGGGATTTCCTACCGGGATTCGGAGGGGATAGAGGTCACCTACACTCTAGAATGGAATATACTGTATAGATCCTATGGTGAAGAGTGTGTTGCGGTATTATCCGATGTTGCTGCTGTTTCCTTTACCATTGATGAACAGGGACTGGTGGAGATTGTACTGGAGTTGAGCAAAGTGGGGAACAAACCGCTACGGGCTTTGCAGTACATTGCCCTGCGTAATGCCCAGGGAGGATGACCCCTATATGGAACATCGAGATGCGGGCTTTACCATTGTAGAGATTATGGTTGTCATTCTGTTGGTAGGGATCATCTTTCCACCAATGTATGCGTTAATCGGGACGATTAATCGCAGTATGCAGCTTACCTCCGACCAAGCCGAAGCTTATCGGTTAATCCAAAGTGTTGCCGACTACACCAAGAGTAAAGGCAAACTTCCCCCCCAGGATACCCTCAGAAATCTATCTTCAAGGCTTACGGTTGTGCTTACCACCGCCGAGACCGACCTTGAGGATCTACGGAAGACAACGATTACTATACAAAGACTTGAACGGGAGATTGCCTCCTACAGCTTTCTTTGGCGATCCTTCGAGTAGTAGTAATTCTCAATTAGATCCAGTAGTCTCCTCTAAGAAACGCAGTATGTCTAGGGCCTGGGGAGGGCAACCAGGCAAATGCTTAGGAAAGCTCCGGGTGCAGGACCCAATGCCGATTTGTGTACCCTTTTGTTTTTTGTATCCTTGCCCGATGACGATTCTCTGATTCTGGGGCCAAGGACCATGCCTTTTTTCATATCTGTGCAGGGCATGGAGCAGACTGCCGTAACAAGCAGAGCAGGCATCCTTTGCATCCACATATTTGCCAAGACGCTGATGTATGCGCGTGGACTGAGTATTATTGATTTGGCCTGGAGTACCAAACTCTTGTATTGTATAGTCTCGCGTACCAACTTGTAGCTTTTCGGCGAGCAGAATGTATTCTATCTCCGGGGGTTCATAGCCAAGGAGCCTTGCGGCGTAGGCATCGATGGCCACCGGATCGGTGCCACAGATGATCCGGTCCATGGCCACAGGGTTTCCACCTTCCTCGAAGGTAAGATCCCCGGCTAAGGCGTCAACCACAATGAGGTGCTGAGGGAGTAGTTTGTTTAAGAGGGCAATCGGTTGATGTAGGCCAAGGGTATGGAAGCGACGCTTTTCTCGATCGGGAATACATCCTTTAAGGTTTTTCAAAGCACAGGTAATTTTGGTTTGACAATGGGCTTTTAATACCGGCATATTGATTAGGAAATCTACTTCTAAGGGAGAGGTACAGACCTCGATCCAGGTATCACCGTCCATGAGCTTTCGGGTTGTATCCTTTTTTAGATCAACTAATGGTACTTGATAGTGTTGACTCAGTTCATTGTAGCCACATACTTCAAAGGCCCTTTTGGTGCTATCGCCTACCCAAGAGCCTTCCATGATCGAGATGTCTTTGACGCCGTGGTCTTGGAGGTACTCAATTAATGAGGCCACTAATCTAGGATCGGTGGTGGCTCCACTGTCCGCAGGCTTTGCCACCACGAGGTTTGGCTTGATTCCCACCTTAGTGGAAGGGTGGAGCTCCCTGCCGATTTCCATCTGATCTAGGATGTACCAGAGTCTTTCTTGAATCTGGTTGACGTCATAGTGCACTAGAATCTGTTCCATGGGATCCCCTCCTGTTTTAGCACTAGTCTAGCAAATGGAAGGGCGCAAAGCAAATAATCATGCCAGACTTTCGCTCTTTCCCCAGGGGTCTTAATATGGTATAGTTGTTCGTAGTTACGGTTAGTTACACTTTGCCGAAGGGGTGGCGCATGCATGGGCAAAACAGGGAGGCTAGTAAGCCTCGTATTGGTAGTGCTACTTCTCATGGTGGGAAGTAGTATGGCTGCTTTTCCAAAACCGATGGGGTATGTGAATGATTTTATTAACGTCATTGATCCTGTTAGTTATAAAGAGATGGAAATCATAGCCAAGAACCTAAAGGAGAGTCAAGGTATAGAGATTGCTGTGGTGACGGTCGCTTCCACCGATGGCATGACCGCGAAGGAATACGCTGTGGAGCTTTTTAATCAGTGGGGTATTGGTGGTAGCTCCTATGATACCGGGTTATTAATGCTGTTGGTGATTGGCGAGGAGGATGGCCGGGTACAGCGTGAGATCCAAGTGGAAGTTGGTTATGGCTTGGAAGGTGATTTACCCGACGGCAAAGTCGGTGCCATATTGGACAACTATGTGCTTCCGCATTTTTCTGAAGGGCAATACGGCAAGGGCCTGCTTGAGGGCATGAAAGCCTACGCGGGAGAACTGACAGGGGAAAGCTATGTAGTGGATACTGAGGAAAATGATGCGATCAAAACATTGATTAGCTTTTTTGTGATTGTGATCTTATTATTGATCTTCTCCCGTCGCACCCCCTTGATTATTGGACCTCGGGGTACCACTAGGGGAAGGCGCGGTGGGGGATACATGCCGCCTCCGAGGGGCCCAAGCGGTGGAGGGTTTGGCGGGTTCGGAGGAGGAAAAAGCGGTGGTGGAGGAGCCGGCCGCAAATTCTAGGGGAGGAATCAATTTGAAAAAGGGTCTTGTCATTGTTGGTATTGTTGTACTCATATTGGCTGTTGTGGTCATCGGTCAATACAATAGTCTAGTAAGTATGGAGACAAACGTGGATGCCCAGTGGGCCCAAGTGGAGAATCAATTCCAAAGACGGGCGGATCTGATTCCTAATCTGGTTAGCACGGTGAAGGGATTTGCCAGTCATGAGCAGGAGATTTTCCAGGAGATTGCCGAGGCCCGTAGTCGATTGCTAAGTGCCCAGGATCCACAAAGCCAGATGGAAGCAAATAATAGCCTGGATGCATCTTTGGGTCGTCTTCTTGCTATATCCGAGAATTACCCGACCTTGAAGGCAGATGCAAGCTTTATTCGCCTACAAGATGAACTTGCTGGTACGGAGAACAGGATCGCTTTTGAAAGAAAACGATATAACGAATCTGTGGAAAAGTGGAACCGCTCCATTCGCCGTTTTCCGATGGTGATTGTCGCCAACATGTTCGGTAAAGCACAGTATCCGTACTTCGAAGCTTCTGAACAGGCTAAGAGTGTGCCGCAGGTGGAGTTTTAGTTAATAGGGCAATAGTTTGGCAGTATTTAGTCGAGTTCAAGCCTAGAGATGACCAGGTTAGGTCATCTCTAGGCTCCCGCTAATAAGCCTTTGAGTCAGTGACTCTGTCTCCTACCTAAGAACATATCCACGGAGGGGTTAGCGATGAGGTTAGGTATTTGCTGTGACGCAGACCAGGCAAAATGGGCCCAGCGTATCGGATATGAATTTGTGGAGTTAAGTGCTACTCGCTACCTTTCGGGAACCCGAGAAGATTTCGAGTCTCTTTATGAACAGTTGGAAGCCGCAAGCATTAGAGTTGATGCCTTCAATTGCTTTCTTCCAGGGGATCTTAAGATTGCCGGTCCTAGCCGGGACTTACCGGTAATTGAGGCCTATTTGAATTTGGTCCTTCCTCGGGCTAAGGCCTTAGGTGCCGAGCTGATTGTCTTTGGCAGTGGCGGAGCTCGCTCGTACCCGGAAGGGTTTCCACAGGATGAGGCCATGGAACAGATTAAGGAGTTTTTAGCCATGGTGGGTCGGTACGCGAACTTCAATGACCTTTTGATTTGCCTTGAGCCCCTACAGAGTAAGGAATGTAATACAATTAACACCCTCAGGGAGGCCTCTGCGTTAATCCAAGATGTGGGAGAACCATCACTTAGGTTGACCCTGGACTTGTGGCATATGCATGAAGAAGGGGAATCATATGAGGTCATAGGTGAAGTTGCTAATGCTTTGCATCATGTTCATGCGGCTGATACGAATCGATTGTACCCAGGTAGTGGCTCCTACGATTTTCGGGCGATGTTCAGGAATCTTAGGGAAACCGGCTATGCACAAAGGATTTCATGCGAGTTTTCTGTCTCAGATTTTAACCATGATGCTGCATGTGCCTACGCTTTCCTAACAAAGATGCTGCAAGAGTAAAGGACATTGGGAGTAACTTAAGGAGGTGCGGCGCAACGGAGGGTCTGCTAGCTCCTTCGCTGCGTTACGATTTAATGAAATTGCCTAATCATCATAATCACACAGGTAACCATAATTTTTCCTATTGTGCGGAACCAGATCTGTACTTAGAGTGGTACGAAGAACACCAGGAACTGTGGTCCCAGGTTGCCATCACAGACCATGCTTTTGCAATTGCTTTCCCCAAGGATATTGCTTGGGGATTCCGGTGGCATACCGATCCTTCGTATTTTGAGGAGTACCGGGAGTACCGGTTGGATAAAATGAAGCAGTACTTAGATATGTTATCTAGACTAGACCGACGCAAGTTTATCCCTGGTATAGAGCTTGAGGTGACCAGTCGAGGAGAGCTTACGGTGGATGAGGAGTATATCCCTCACTTCGAGATTATTCTGGGCGCTGTGCACTATCTGCCCGGCGAGGACGAAGAGGAGATCATCGCATCATTTACAGAGCAGGTTACAGCCCTGATGGAGCATCCCATAGATATCTTGGCCCATCCTTTCCGCATTTTGGAGCGTAAAATCAGTGACATTCCCCCTTGGCTTATCGATTTTGTGGTGACGAGGGCCACCGAGGCTAACGTGGCCTTGGAGCTGAATTCCCATAAGATCAGTCCCTATGATGAGACTCTCGTCGCGCGGACCTTAAAACAGGGGGGGAAGGTCGCCATCGGCACCGATACTCATGCGCGATATGAGTTTCTTGATGCATCCTACCATTTGGATTTGTGCCGAAAGCTAGGTATTGGTCCGCAGGACATATTCATCAAGTAACCAAGGATTCGTCTACAAGTCCAGACTACACATTGTCTTAATCAGCGGTGGAAATTGATCGGGAATCAATGAGATGGGGCTGATTTCCCGATAGGACTGGCGAATAGGGAGATGGCTCTTTTGTCCGCCCGGCTTTTGGACTTCCAAATTTGGTCTTTCGTTGACATTGCCCGAGACGGTGAAAAGTCGGATTCTACCGGATGTGACATATGGAAGGGCTTATCTCCCTACCGCAGATGTCGATCCATGAACTTGAGGAACTGTTGCCAATCAAAACGACTAAGAAAATGGGTACCAGCCCTTAGGTGATAACCGATCTCCCCTTCATGGAGGGAAACACCCGGTTCGGGGAAGCGGCCTTCGTGGACGAGTCCCCGTAGTCCCAGAAGTTGATATGCTTTACTCGCGGCCATCGCAGAGAGAAACTCACTTTTGGGGTCTGCCCACAGGTCTTCCACGGCACTGGCTACATAAACCGGCCGGGGTGCCATGGCAGCAACCAGTTGATGTTGATCGAAGGGCAACTGGGCTTCCCGTCCTTGGTACTGATGATAGTTCGCACAGAACCAGTGGGGAAAGCTGGTCACGATATTTGCTATTTGTTCCCCTGTTTTGCCCCTGCTAATGGCAGCCCCGCTGCAGCCGGAATTATTAGCTACTGCTGCACAGAAGCGCTCATCTTGCACTGCAGCCCAAAGGGCGGTCTTTCCCAAACGGGAGTGACCGACGCTGAAGATTCGCCGTTTGTCCACTTGATCTAATGTTAAAACATGATCTAGAACGCGGCTGGCCGCCCACGCCCACATGGAGATCTTGCCCCATTCATGCTTGGCACCATCGCGGGGATACATTGCCGCCAGACCAGAGCCAAAACCATCGGCCCGATCCTTTGTAACATCCTGATAGCAGAAAGTAGCCAGTGCGTAGCCACTGTCGACGATTTCCTCGATGGGAGCATATTTGCCTATGGGATACTCGGTAAAGGAAATATAAATGGCCAATGGTAGTTGTTCTTCAATGTAGGGCAGGACCAGATGCACTGGAAAGGAAAACATTCCCTTGGGTGTCTGAAACTGAAGGGCGATCTCTTTATGTATTGCTTTCCCTGCCCAAGCTCGCTCTTCAATCTGCTTGGTCTCAGCGTGTACAGTTGCCGGCGGCTGTGGCATACGGCCATACACTTCCTCCTGAAAGAGTGCAAATAACTCATCTCGCCGTTTTGGCCAGTCTTGGGCTGTAGTATCTGGTGCTAATACCCTAGGCAGCTTTCGCCGCTCAAGTTCCTTAAAAGGCATCTCTCATTCCCTCCTCGGTTCTGTGGTTCTCAACGAATCTTCCTACGGGACTGTATTTGATCCTTTGCTGGTTAAGAGTTTAGGATGGGAAATAATCCATGTGTTCGTTACTGAAGGTCCTCCTTACTGATAGAAGTTCCTTAGGCCCTGGGGCGGTTACCCAGGGCCTTTGACTCAGTTCCTTTCACTAGATAGGTTCCATTTACGGGCAGAGACAGCAATCCAGAGGATAGCAAGGATTGCTGCTAAGGTATCGGCGATGGGTACCGCATACCAACATGCTTCCAGGGAATGATGGGAGAGTAAGTAAGCCATCAAGGGTAAAACGAAGATCACCTGGCGGAGGAGAGACAGGACTAGGCTAGGTAGCCCTCGGCCCACCGCCTGAAAGGTGGCGGAAATGATCATGAACAATCCAACAAAGTGCATGGCTAAGGTCATCCGGCGTAGGGCGGGGATCCCGATACCAGTCAGGGCCTCATCGGAATTAAATAGCTGTAGCAGTTGCCTGGGAAACAGCTGAAAGGCTAGAAGACCGGCCGTTGCCATGACTAAGGCAGCTACTGTTGCTTTCCAGATGGCCTCTTTTACTCGTTTCTGGTCTTGTTTTCCATAGTTGTATCCAACAATAGGTGTGAGCCCTTGGTTTAGTCCGGCGATGGGCATCATAATGAAACTCTGTAGTCGGAAATACACCCCCACTGCAGCAATGGCCAAAGGTTCGATGCTTCCCACCAACTTGTTCATACCAGCTACGGCGATACTTCCGAGCAATTGGAAAGCAATAGTGGGAAGGCCCACCTGGTACAACTCCCACAGGATTCGGGGTGAAAAATGGTAACCACGGAAATCAGGAATGATGTCATTTTCCCTTTGGAAAAGCAAGTAAACAAGGAATAACCCTGAGATGATTTTGGCTAAGATAGTGGCGTAGGCCGCACCCTTAACCCCTAAGGTAGGGAAGGGGCCCAAACCAAAAATGAGAAAAGGATCAAATAGGATATTAAGTCCTGCCCCGAGGAGAAGAACTAACATGGGGTAAAAGGTATTCCCCTGTCCCCGCAGAATGTTGTTTGAGCAGACGGGGAAATACAGCCCGATAGAACCAACGAAGATGATCCGTAAATAATCTGCGGCCTGACTGGCGATTCCGGGATCATCCACAAAGAAATGGGCCATGGGTTTGGCGAGGAAAAACCCCAAAAGGGCGGTCAGTGCTCCATAGACAAAACAGAGAATTAAGGTATGCTCTGCAGCTAGTTTGGCGTCCTGTTTATTGCCTTGTCCCAGATACCGGGAGATCAACGATGTGGCACCAATACCAGTCCCCACTGCGATGGCAATAATGATCATCTGCATCGGAAAGGCGGCAGAAACGGCGGTTAACCCCTCACTACTATAGCGACCCACAAAGATCGAATCAACAATATTGTACAGGGCCTGGGTGGCCATACCCACAACTCCGGGCACGGAAAGACTCCATAGTAGCTTTCCGATGGATTCTTTCCCGAGCCGATGGGCTCCTTTGGTCTGATTGTTTCCCATATTAACGACTTCCTTTTCTACTGTATCTGTTGGTCTCCTTGCCACTGGGCCAATTGACGCAAGGCCTTCAGTTTGTCCGAACGGTCGATCTTGCTTGCAGCCACCGCTTCTTGGAGCATATTAATCGAGTAATCGTAGTCATCCCGGTTAACAGGGAAAGGATAGCCATCTTTACCTCCGTGGGCAAAGGCGTAGCGTACGGGGTCCTTGAAACTTGCCGATGCCCCATAGGCGACCTCCGCCACCATGGCTAGGGCCCGTATTGTACTCGGCCCAACGCCGGGAAGGGCTAGGAGCTGCTCAAAGTCTTTCGGTGCCTGTTCATAGGCCTGGTCCAGTACCTTGAGCAAATGCTTGGTGTGGGGGATGGCGTGATTAGCTCCGAGGACAAAACCCGTTGTGTTCAGGGTAGCTAGGTTCTTCAATTTGGTCTCCTCTGGGTTGGGTTCAAAGAGTGATAGCTGGGTGCCGATTGCAGGCTGCTTCTTCCTGCTCTTTTGCATCAAGGACAACTCAGCTAATACTGTCTGGGGTTTCTCCCTGGTCAGAGTGGTTATTGCTGTTCTTGCCCTTTGGCTTTCCCGTGCGACCATGTTCAGGATGTGGTCAGAACGGTCATCGCAACAGATCGCCTTGTGGGGTTCGGAGACGAAGTCTGTCATGTCGGTACTAAGCCAATGGTATCTTCGCGCTAGCCTGTTTCTTGGGTTCATGCCCTGTTGCACCACGGCCCAGTCTCCATCTCGGGTGAAGACGAAAAGATGATGATAGATCTGATACCCGTCCTGCAATGCAGCACTGTCCACTTTGGCAGCTAGTCTACTTGCATACTGCAAAGCGGATGCATCTACGGTTAGACTGTGCTCATCTGCCAGGGAGATAATCTCCTTTGGAGTAGCCCGGGATGCTCTTCCCTTACCACCCGCGAGGTACAGATCCAGGCAGTCATTCTTCAGGCCCTCCTTTAGAGCGCCACAGACTGTGGTGGTAAGGCCCGATGAGTGCCAATCAAAGCCGAGGACACAACCAAAGGCCTGAAACCAGAAAGGATCAGCTAACCGCCTGAGGACTTCTTGGGAACCGAACTCTTGAACAACAACTTCAATAATGAGCGGTGCCAGTTTCTTCATCCGTTCAAAAAGCCACGGAGGGCACTTGCCACCATGGAGCGGAAGATCAGTATAGCCTGTACGCACAAGTATTTACAGACATGGTCGGGTCGATGACCACTCTGTTTCCCTCCTCTGAATCAATTTACGACAAGTCACATTTAGACCTGCGTGCAGCAATGTCATTCGATTGGGTCATAATGAAGGCGGCAATCACCGCAATCACAATGAGTAGCGGCAGGGCAGAGACGAAAATAGCGCCCCGGAGGGTCTTCATATCGGCAATGGCCCCCACAAGTGGGGTGAACCCGATCACACCTACATTACCGAGGGCGGTGGCCATGTTAGTTGCCCGATCACCAAAGGAGGCAAATTGCTTGCTAATCAAAGACATAATACCCGGATAGATACCCGCAAGGGCCAAGGCTGTCCCGGCGAACGCGATTAGTACCCAAAGCAGTGAGCTAGCCTGGGAAGCGATCATGGTACAGACAAAGGCCACTCCACAGGCAAAGGAAACAAAGGATTGTTCGGAGAAAAAGGGCAATAGCCAACCGGCTAGTAAGCGGCCGAGAAACATAAATACCCAGAAGATGGTCACGATCTGATAGCCGATACCATGTTCAAAAACATCCAGGATGTACTTACTACTCCAAGTACTCAAAGCACCTTCAGTGGCCACATAGGACGTGAGGGCAAGGCACCAGAAATAGAAAGCAGCTGGTAAAGGACGAAAAGGTTTGCCATTAGGGGTGTCCTCTTTCGGTGCGGGCGCTTCGGAGCCAAGCAATAGCAAAACCCCGGTGGCGGTGCACAGGGCGAGCAACCGATAGGCAAGTCGCCAGCCATGGCCATGGGCCAGCAGGCTGCCAATCATTAGCGGACCCAAGACGACCCCCAGTCCGAAGGCACTGTATAACCAGGATAGATATCGTGATTGATGGGGCGCGGTTCGGCGAGTTGTCTGAGCTGTCAATCCAGCGAACAACAAGCCGTTGGTGGCTCCCACAAGTCCGTACAGAACATAGGCCACAGGAAGACTGTTGTTTAGGCTAAATACTAGCAGTACGAGACTCCGCAGGAGGGTTATACCGGTCAGTCCCTTCTTCGCCCCGTAGCGGCGGACTACCCATTCAGCCAAGAACACTCCCGGGAAGGTACCAAGGCTATAGGCAGAGGCTAAGAAACCAATGCCCACTTTATCTGAATCAAAGGTATCGATGAGGGTATCTACACAAGGACCATGGGCCACAAGCACCATTCCTGCCGTGAGCATGGCTAGAAAGTACAGGTATAGTTCTCGTTTCTGGTTTACCAAGATCATCACCCTTAGAAAGCCCAAAAGGGCAAAGCGTTAACGAAATGGTGCCCCAGGGCAATTAGACGTTAAAACGGAAATGAATGATGTCACCATCTTGCACGGTATATTCCTTACCCTCAAGACGTAGTAGTCCCGCCTTGCGCAGCTCGGTGAGGTTGCCTTTACTTATGAAGGTATCAAAACCCACCACCTCGGCCCGGATAAAGCCCCGGGCAATGTCCGAATGGATCTTCCCAGCAGCCTCCAGGGCGGTTTCCCCTTTGGTGATCGTCCAGGCCTTAACCTCATCCTCACCCACGGTAAAAAAGGAGATTAGTCCCATATTGCCATAGATCGTCCGGGCAAGACGATGAATACCCGGTTCACTAATCCCTGCATCTTCCATGAAAGCTTGCTGCTCTTCCGGATCTAATTCGGCAATCTCCTTCTCAAGCTGTCCCAGGATGCTGATCAGGGGAATGCTTAAGCTTTTGCACCAGTCAACTACTTCATCTTCGGCTGCATCGTTTTCTTCGTCAGTATTGACGACCACGATCAGTGGTTTCATCGTTAGAAGGGCATAGTTTCTTAAAACCGTCTGCTCTTCTTCATTAAAGGTGAGATTAAACAGGGGTTGTTCCGACTCCAAAGCCTGTTTGCACTTACTTAATAGGGGCAATTCCTTCTCCCAAATGGCCCGCTTACGGGGGTTCTTTTCAGCTTGGCCCCTAGTAATGCGGGTTTCTATTAACTGCCAATCGGCGAGGATAATTTCAGAGAACACCTGTTTGGCATCCCGGAGGCCTGAAACACTACCTTCAACATGGGGTACATGGGGGGCGCTAAACTGACGCACGATATGGACGAGGACATCCATATCCTGTAGTTGGGTAAAGATCTTCTCCTGATTCTGACTAGTGAGCCCAGGGAAGTCGACTAACGTAATCTGGGCGTAACTAGTTTTTGCCGGCTTGAAGATCTGGCTTAGTTTCTCCACTCGGGGATCAAAGACCCTTGCCACGGCGATATCTGAAGCACCTTTCTTGCTTTGACTGGTTGCCAAGGAATCAAACACAGTCGTCTTGCCCACTTGGGGCAGTCCAATAAGACCAACCTGCATGTGCTGTGAAACCTCTTTTCTTTTGATAGTGACCACTAGATATCTTAACATAACAAGGACTGCTTTGCTATCCTAGGCCAGACTTTGTATAAGTTAGCGCGTCAGGCTACTCTCACTGGGGTTTTATGTGATACATGAAGGGCAACGTTTTCAGTCATATCGACGGTCTCTATATTGGGCCCACAAAGAAGTTCTATCATTAGACTTGTCTAGCTTTGTTTTCCTTCACATACGGGCCAAATTTCTGGGTTTCACGAGACCGAGACTTCTGTGCGGTGTGCTATTGGACACCAGGTGTAGTAACAGTACTAAGGGTTGTCAAACTGCGTGCAGACAAAGCTTCGCGAAAAGAAGTCCTAGAGTTTACAGCTCTAGAAGGTCGCACGAGTTGAGGTGTTACAAACTCACTGGGTAGCGGTTGGGATAGTGAGAAGGATGTCCAGGCACAGAAAAGGCCTGACACATGCGCCCGAAAAAAGGTCATAATGTTACGTACATCTACGACTAAACACCAGATAATCCCCTCAGAACAAGGGTCTGGGGAAGCTAATGACTGCAGACCAACTTGTCTGGAAGCTGGTAAATTGTTTGGACGAATTCTCTGATGAAATCTGATGAAAAAGGTAGAAATAGGGAGCCAATTCGCACATAATCAACCGAGTTGGGGTAAAGCCGCTGCCCGAGAATATTGTTTTTCACAGGGGTCTTTGATACATTAACGATAATAACGTTGCATACAATAATCGGGTTATAGACTATCTGTACTAGTTGGTTGCATATACCAAACTGGATTATTAAAGGTATCTTGTCGTTACATTTGTATGAGGATGAGTAAAGGGTTTTTCAGCTAAGCAGAATGTATCGGTGTACGCTGTGGCACTATGAGCAAATCGGCAATCCTATGAAACGTATCGAATACTTAGTTTACGCTGAATCTCGATTACATAAGACGCGGCACAGCTCGACCAAGAACAAATGACTAGTAGCCTCAAGAAAGCAAAGGTGATTACCATACTAGTCTAGTAGCAACTGAGCAGGTTTGACTTGTGACTTTATCTTATATCTGATCTAGGACGGGCGCAAAATGATGTAACGATCGGTCCATGGGCGAGCTGACACTGTAAACCAAGCTAGCTTGCAGACTCGTACTTGGAAGAATACTCCACGGCGTAGTTGGGTTGAATTCATTCTATGCTTCTGGGAGCTAAAACGATTCTTACTTTGCTTTTGAAGAGGCTAATCCAGGTATTGAGGTGGAACTGCGACCTGGGTCAAAGAGAGATCAGTTCATTGCGGCATTCGCTGGTGGAGTAGCCCCGGATGTGTTTGTGATCGGTTCAGGGATCCCTGGATACGCCCAGAACCATATGATTAGCCCCATTACATCCTCTGTGCAAGAAGACGGATTCAGCGCAACTGATTTCTTTCCGGCTGGCTGGATGGAGGTGCAGTGGAAGGGTGATGTCTGGGCGTTACCACTAACGCTAGATCCGAACTTTGCCTTGCTTGGCAATCGCCGATTACTGGAGGAGGCGGGGTTACCAGGAGAGACTTTGCCGACAACTATTGCGGTTCTAGATAACCATATTCATCGCTTGACACAACTAGATGCCGATGGCCGTGCCCCGAGATTGGGATGTCAGTCTGGGATAACGCGTGGGGTCAGCTAAACAACCTATATACGTGGGGCTGGGCATTTGGAGGAGCCTTCTACGATGTGGTGAGCGATACGGCGACTTTGACCGATCCTCAGGTAGTCAAAGCCCTTGAATGGTTAGCCGATCACTATAACCGGTATGTTATGACACTTGCGGGTAAGAATCCGTCCTTCGTTAGGCGCTTTATAGACGAAGATGAAGTCATGATTACTGCCCATACTGAAGTCATTGGCGAGGTGCTTAACTTCAATCCGGAGATCAAGTTGACCCTTGGGATCATGCCTCACGAGGCAGGAGTTGGTCCAGAGAATCCGGCTTGGGTTGGCGGATGGCGCATTGTACTTGTCGAAGGAAGTCAGTATACCGAGGAGGCATGGAAACTGATCAGGTTTTTGGCCGCCGATCCTGTGGGAACAGGTGTCTTTGGGGTGACCGCCAGTCAATACCCGGGGTATCGGTATTCAAATGCCTATGATCAGTTCAAGATGGATCCGATTCGAGGTTTCTTTGCCCAAATACTCGAGGCCGCTCAACGGGTTCGTCCTGTGACTACGCAGTCGGATGTGTTTACCAGGGAAATCCAAGCCTTGGTGCGTCCAGTCTATGCGGGGGAGAAGTCACCGCAAGCTGCATTGGCAGAGGCTAATCGTCGCATTAATCAGGCGCTTCATGATGCACGATAAACCATAGGCGCGGAGAAATCACGGTCACCATAGTCTCAACAAGGTGATCGTGATTTCCTTAGTACTGAAGCATAGGTGGCTGTCACCGTTGTCTTAGTTGACAGGAAAGCGAAATGTGATGCCTGGTTGATACAATACCGCGTCTGCATCTTCGCTTCAGAGTGATAGTCTGTGATGAACAGGCTAGAGACTCTCCACGTGGTTTCGTTCATCGGTTGAATAGGAGGGTTACCTATGTTCATAGATTACTTTCAAGACAGTGCCCTTTGCCGGATACTGGAGTTGTTTCTGATTGTTGTAGTTTTAACTACGGGGTGTCCCGCGATGGCCAAAACGCTGTTTCAGACGGGTATTAATACATACGATCCACGAATTGACCTGAGAACCGATGGGGTCATGGTACATAAACATGGCCTGATAACTCCGCCTGTATCCTATACCCTAAGGGATTGGAAATCAATCGGCAACTATCTTGTCTACCGCATGTGGCTTATCGGGTCAGATGCTGGCCAGAGCTTTACCCGGGGCGAGTACGACGGACATGAATATCCGGAGGCAATTGAGACTGGCCGAGTGGGAAATCATTTTGCAGTAGGCAGCCGTCCATATATGGTACCAACTACCGCCTGGAACGAGTATATGCGTCGCATTACCCGTGAATCCATCGATGCCGGTGTCGTTGGAGTTGTCCCAGAGGAGCCGCTGGCCCATGCCGCAGCGGGATACAGTCCGGCCTTTCAGCTAGCATGGGAAGACTTCTATGGCGAGCCTTGGCAACCACCGCACAGTTCACGCGATGCCTTTTGGAAGAAGTCCAAGCTGCAGAGTCATCTTTACCTGGAGACAGTCAAAGCGGTTATTGATGAAGCTAAAACATGCAGCAACGGCGAGACAGAAGTCCTTCTTCCGACGCACAGCCTCATCAGTCATGCGGCAGGTCAGATGATTTTCCCCAGTGGGGCTGCCGCGAGGTTACCCGGTCTTGATGGCATTATCGGACAAGTATGGACGGGTCCAATTAGCTGGTCCCTTGGTGTTTATGCGGGCAACCGCCTCACTCGGGATAATGGTTTCTTTGATTCGGCTTGGCTTCTGTATAGCTACTTTGCTAACCTAACCCGTGACAGTGAAAAACAGATGTTTCTACTAGGTGATCCGGTTGAAGACGATCCACAATATCGTTGGGAACAGTATCATCTGTGGTACAATCAGACACTTGTTGCCATGCTCATGTTTTCTGATGTCTTTGGATACCAGGTTATGCCTTGGCCGGAGCGGGTTTTTCTACCAGGCTATGGTACCGGAGGAGGAAGTCCAGGTCCAGCTGAGTACCGTACCCAACTCATGGTCAATTTCCAGGCTCTTAGCGATATGGAAAATCAAGAAGAGATCCATTGGCAGGGAGGAACGGAGGGAATTGGTGTTTTGGTGGGCGACACGATGGTATGGCAGCGTGGAGGCCCAGAAGGCTCGGGCATGGAATCCTTCCACGGTCTGGTCTTACCTTTGCTGAGGCAAGGCATCCCCGTTCAAGTGCTCCCAGTCGAACGGATTATAGATCAGGGTTATCTTGATCCATTTCGTTTGCTTTTGGTTAGCTACGACATGTGGAAACCGCTCGATCCAGCCTCTCATGTTGCTTTGAGACAATGGGTTCAACAAGGGGGGATTTTGGTATTCTTTGATGGAAATGACGCATATAACCAAGTAGATGAATGGTGGCGTCAAGCCGGGTACCATGCTCCGGTGGAACACCTCTTTGAACAGTTAGGCATTCCGGTGGAACGGCAAAGTCGCGCAAGTGTTAAGCCCCAGGAGAGCATGGGGTGGCAGGAAGTGCTCCGTTCTGAGGCGGACTATCATAACTTGGAGAACATGAAGACCTACTCTATCGATTTGGCGCCTTTTCTGCCTGCGGATCAGATTCTTGTGCGGCTTGAGGACGGTTCCAAGCAGGATGGCTGGGGACCCTTTCTTGAATCAGTCACCCTTGACTACGAGACGACTGATGGTACGAAACAAAGTATTTCATTTAAGGCCAATGGAGGGCCAGAAGAGGCCAAGTATCTTGTGGAGGTCATTTCGCCGGGTGGTGTGAATCCAGGTCGTAGGTTTGCCGATGCTACAGGCTCCTTCACCTATGCTTTCCCTGTTTCAAATGTGAAATCCGGGAAGCTAGAGATGAGGGTAGGAAATAACTTCGTGATCAAAGTACAAACGGAACAGCAAGAAAACGTGTTAGTTGGGACCGGTGGTATGCCGAGTAGTCTTCTTACGACCCTTGACAGTTTGTTGGTCGGCCAAGAGGTACCCGTTACCAGTTATGCTTTTGATGGTGAGAACAGCTCTACTTATCAAAGGCAAGTTGGCCAAGGATACTTCGTGTACATCGGTGTCCCCTCGGCTCTTTTTGCAAGAACAATGGACGGGGCTAACTTCATTTGCTTATTATCGTCCTACGCGGTAGAGCAGTTGGGAGGAGGGGAATATCGAGAAGAGGGCACCATGGTTCTTAGAAGAGGCTCCTACTGGATTGCTCATGCTCTTACTGGAGAGCATCGGTTGACCGGGCAGTTCGTAGATTTACTGGACCCGTGTCTTTCGGTAGCAAGTGAATTTGTTCTATCCGAGGGTGAATCGGCGCTGCTTTACGACGTTACGGATCTTCTCGAAGGAGTGACACCCCGTGTTCTTTACGGCAGTCGGGAGTTGCTCAAGACGGAGACTACCGGCGAGCAAACCTATGTGGTGAGTGCAGGGCCTTGGCAAACACCCGGTGTGGTCCGCTTGTATGCTGGCAATCGAAAGCCCGAAAAGGTGACTGCTTACGCCATGCGTGGTTTTGGTCGTCGACTAGAGGCGGAGGAGATCGAGGACCTATCACCGTGGATTGCGAAGCTAGAGGCGGGCGAGATGCAACAAACATCAGCTAAGTGGGCTTGGGACGAGGCATCCCGAACCTTTCACATCGAATTTGAACAGTGGCATAGTGGTGTACTGATTGTGGTTGACTGGGAATACTGAAGTTGCTTTCGCGGTTTCTATTTGCCAAGTCCAGGTGAAAACCTCGTGTAGAGATGACTACTAGCTAGGAACAGGCGTAAAGAACTGAGCATATGGAGGCCAGAAATTATGCGCGTCGCACCAATTAAATGGCAAGCTGAATGGATCTGGGATGCCTACCGACGAGAGACCCCCAATACGCTTTTGTTTTTCAAAAAAGTGGTGGATCTTCCGGCGGAAGTCCAGTCGGCAAGTATTCAGATCAGTTGCTCTGGAAGCTACAAATTATATATTAATTCAACATATATCGGGCGGGGCCCCTATCCTGCCGATCCAGCCTGGCAATCATATGATTCTTACGAACTCGATGCCACGCCGTTTGTGCCCGGTGTAAACCTCATTACCGTCAAGGCCTATAATTACGGCGTGGGTACGCATAGTCGCCCATGGGTACCGGGCGGTCTGATCTTGCAAGGTGAAATAACTACCCATCGTGGCCCGACCTTTGCTGTGACCACAGATACGTCCTGGTGTGTAAAGTACCCATCCGGATGGATGCAAGGCACCACCCAGATGTTTTGGACTACTGGTTTTCAAGAGATAGTTGACCTTCGGAAAGATCGGGACCTATTGCACGCACTTCCCAAACCGAATCGCGGTTGGCAGAAAGCAGTCAGCTACGGGAAACCTCCGGTTGAGCCCTGGAAACGTCTAATCCCTCGGGAGATTCCTTATCTAGAAGAAACCTTGGTGGAACCCCAGAACGTGGTTGACGTGGGGCGTCTTCAAGAACCCACCCAGATGCCACACCCTCTTACGTTAGGTATATGGATGCAATCAGAGAAGACAATCTCTGATAAGAACGTCTTTTCGGGGGGCACAATTCTGCCCCCCGGACCTGATGAAAGTGGAACGTTCCTTCTGTACGATTTCGGTCGGGAGATTGTAGGCTACCCAGACATCGTGCTTCAAACCGATGGCAAAGCCATTGTAGATATTGGGTATAGTGAGTGTCTCACTGAGGAAGGACGTATCTTTCCTACACGGCAAGGTATCGATCAGACGGATCGGCTCATCATTGGTCCAGGAACTAATCATTGGGAAGCAATGGGTCGTAGAGCTTTTCGCTATCTGCAGATCTGTATTCGAAAGACGGCAAATCCAGTTACGATCGACAGACTTTGTGTCCGGGCTACTAAATATCCGGTTAACGACCAGAGTGTTTTCCAATCCGATGATCCGGTGCTAAACGAAGTCTATTCGGTTAGCAAATATACCCTGAATCTGGGGATGCAGGATCACTTTGAGGATTGCCCTTTACGGGAACAGGCCCAGTACGTAGGGGACACTAGAGTTACATCTTTGTATAACTACATGACCTTTGGGGATCAGCTTTTGCCTGCTAAAGCCATCCGGCAATTCGGTAGATCGCAGTATGTGTCGGGACGAATTCCCAGCATTGCTCCTGGTGGTACCAACCATAACATCATCGATTACTCCTTACTGTGGGTTACTCTCCTGTATGAATACTGGTTCTACACGGGACGGAAAGAGCTTCTGCAGGAGATGTATCCGCACGTGGTTACTCTTTTGGAGTGGCTCCAGTTAGAATCGGATGCAGATGGCTTCCTTGTTACAGAGGGCAAAGCCGGTTGGTGGATGTTCATTGACTGGGGTCACTTGCCGCATACCGGCATCATTACCGCTGTGCAGTGCCTCTACTACCAAGCCCTGTTTCAAGCGGGAATAATCGCAGAACAGATCGGCCGACACTATGAGGCGCAAAGCTGGAACGAGAGAGCAGAGAAATTGCGTCAGGCTATTCGGAGCCGAATGCGTACGTCGGAGGGTCTGTTTACCGATAGGATCGGCACCGAATGCTGCGGGCTTCACGCCAATATACTTGCCGGTGTATGTAACGTGGTTACTGGCGAAGAACGTCGCCGTCTCGCAGAAGTTCTATCTACGTGGGATGATCGCTTCTTGACTGCCCATACAGGTTACTTCAATTTTTTTGTTCTGCAGTTTCTCTTTGAAAATGGTCATGCAGACCGTGCCCTCAAGTTGCTTACCCAGTTTTGGGGAAAGATGCTAGAAAACGGAGCTACCACCTGGTGGGAGCGGTATGAGCCTGGATTCGATCCTACTGTGAACTCAACCGTTAGCCTGTGTCATCCATGGTCCAGTGGACCAGCTTATCTTATCCCTGCCTATATCCTTGGAGTACGTCCAGCAACACCTGGGTTCGGTAAGATCTACTTCTCACCTTACCTAGGAGACCTCCACGAGGCGGAAGGACGGATTCCTACACCACATGGGTTGATCCGGGTTAAGCTGCAGCGTGCAGGAAACGAGGTACAAAGTGAACTAGAGTTACCACCAGGAATAGAGGTCATCCCGTCGGAGATAGTATAGAATACACCGGTAAAACCCTAGCTCTTAATCCGGAGATGAAAGGTCTGTTTTGGATGGCATTGGCTCGTACTGGCCAATGCCATTACCTATATGTATGCTGGGTTGAGACAGAACCCACAGGTTTCTAGGTGCCTTCCATCGCAGCACCCGTTGTTTTGCCTAAGGCATTGAGCATCGCGATGATTATCGGTGACAGTACCAATCTACGCTGACGGTGATAGTGTAAATAAAACTACTATTCTACCTCGCAGACTCTTATGCGAACAGTGATTAGACTACTTCATGCTATTCACTCGGATGAGGTTCATATAATCCAAACGGACGAAGTTGTCATTGGTAATAAGAGGATGAAGACCGCTTTGGGCCGAAGTGTTTATTGGGCGAACAACCTTCTAGTCTAACTTGGTCCTAAAGCTGATTATCTTACCTACAAAATATTTCAAGAGCCATTTAGTGGCACGGTGAATGGAACGCATTACTGTTAGGCACCATATTATTTGCATGGCTCCCACAAAGTCAGTTGCAACCCGACGTTGAAAATGTGTCATACTAGAAGCAGAGTGAATGTCGGGGAGGTTGGAAGGTTGCGAAAAATGACATTACAAAGGCAAGAAAAATCGTTGCGGTTTGCTGAAGCCAATCTTCGGTTTGAAGGTTCTGTCGTGCCCCCCGCAGTAAAAAGGGATTGCCGGAAAATGCTTAGGGGTGAAGTGACCAGCGAACAACTTGTTGCGAAATATCTAGCAGCAGTGAATAAGGAGTAGTGTTTTGGGAGATTATTTCACCGAAGAGCCTGGTATCCTACCAAATAAGTTGGGTGTTGACGACCCGGAACTATTAAAGGCGATTGAGGTTAGTGTAGTAATGGTTCGTCTCATCTGGTTAGAGGAAAACCCCATTAATGGTGAGATTGGTTTTGACCACTTGTGTGCGATCCATCGGTATTCGTTTTCAGACCTGTATCATTTCGCCGGTGTGATGAGAGACGTTTGGCTGGCGAAAGACGATGGCGTGTTTTGCTATCCTGAGAATCTTGAAGGGGCCCAGCAAGCGATTTTTACTCAGTTGAAGCATGATAAGTTGCTTAAGGGGCTTGGGAAACCTGAGTTTATTGAGAAATTAGCTACCTTAACAGGTGATCTAATAGCATTACATCCTTTTAGGGAAGGAAATGGCCGGTCAGTTCGAGCTTTTCTTAAGCAATTGGCTGAAAATGCTGGCTATGACTTGAACTACGAGGACGTGCGTGACGATGAGCTTTTATCAACTGATATTGCTACATTTAAAGGGAACTTGGCTCCTTTAAAGGAATTACTCCATAGAATAGTGTCGCCAGTCGCGGTCTAGATTGCTGATTATACCGCAGTCCATACGTAGACCAATTCCAGACTAATTCCGCGCCCTATTTTGTCATTGTTTCTCGAAAAACAAAAAACCCCGCATCTAACCGACTTAGGTCTTACTCCAAGTGTATCATTTAATATGCTTGACTCATGCAGTTTTTGTCCCAATTAATGTGGTGCCTAACACAATTCCAAGCTAACTGAAATGTAAAACTTCGGCTAATCTCCTTAACCGCTCTAACTCTAGGTTCCTATGTTTGCAGATATCTTTTTTCTATCAGATTCTGCCCTGTTATTCATCGATTTTTTGCTAACTCGTTTCGTAATGTAGGGAAAGGAGCCAACCTTGTTGAAGGATTTCTTGAGGTTACGAGGCGTGGCCGGAAGCCTATAGAATTGGTCAAGCCACATGTTTGGTAATCGGTAATCTCCACTTTATCGGTAAAAATACCTGGCTGGTAAGACTGCTAGACTTCAACCAGAACCAGTGTCTTTGGATACTCTTGTCTAAGCGGGGAAATTATTGCCAACATGTTTAGCTAACACCGGGGAAAACTTAAGAAAGAGTCTCATACCACGGATAAAGGAGGTGACATGCGCCTATGATCAACACCCAACCCACTATGACCCTGCCTCCCGAGGTTCTTACGGGAAAGGATCTGACTTACATAGAAGATGCAATGTCATGGGAGCTTTTGGCTATGAAAAAGTGCCGGCATTATGCAAGTATGTGCCAGGATACGGAGGTTCGAAACTTCCTAGACGAAGCTGGCCGCATGCATCAAGGTCACTACATTAAGCTACACCAACACCTAAGTTCGGAGAAGGTTATGCAATAGTAGGAAAGGAGGATACCAAAGATGCCGCAGAAGATTCAAAATCCCGATATGCTCTCTAAGGTTAAAGGGCCAGAGCTAAACGATCGTGACATGATCAATGACATTTTGGCAACGGATAAGTACTTGACCGATGGCTATAACGTCTTTGCCCGAGAAGCAAGTCATCAGTCGCTACACCAAGATGTGCTAGGATTGCTAAATGAGACCCATCAGTGCGCTAGGAAAGCGTATGAGACAATGTTCCGCAAGGGTTGGTATGCCCTCGAAACCGCCCAGGCCCAACAGGTACAACAGTCCCAACAGCAGTTTGCCGGATACATGAGCCAATTCCCCTATCAATGAGTTCCAGGAGAGGGTTTTGACCCTCTCCAAACTTGTTCTACTCCCTTTCCCGAAACTTAATCTCACCCGATACTCTTGCGCGATGGTTTATTCAAGTGGTACACTGGAAAAGACAGTGAGGAGGTAGACTATGTCGCTTTCCAGGACCCTTTCTGACACACTTGCCTGTGCGTTGGAACAGGATTCCGTAAGTATTGAGAGTCTAATTGCTGCCACGGGTCAGCAAAGCTACGGACTTCTTTTCATCTTGGTAGGTTTGTTTATCATGATTCCTCTTCCACCGGGAGGCGGCATTCTGCCAGGCTCATTAATCTTCTTCTGGGGGATTCAAAGATTAGTAGGCCATGGGGCACCTTGGTTACCAAAGTGGCTTTTGGATCGAAGGCTCAGTCGCAAGAATGCGGACTTGCTGTTGAAAAAAGCCCTGCCATTGATGAGGAAACTGGAGTCATTCTCTGTAGCAAAAGAGACCGGTTGCCCTACAGAAATAGAAATAAGGATTGCCTCTTGGATTGCCGGAATGATGGGTCTTTTCATTGTGTTACCGACACCTTTTCTTAACCGCTTTCCAGCATTGGCTGCAATCCTAATCGGTTTGTCCCTAATCAATGGGAATCGTCGTCTTCTATGGATAGGTATGGTCTTCGGTGCTGTCGTTTTTGTCTTGATGACTATCTTCCTTGTAACCAGTGGTGATTTTCTCTTGGACAGAGTGGATCAGTACCTCTAAGACGACACGTCTTTGCATACTATTTACCAATGGGAGTGGACTTGATGCCTAAGGTAGGAATTATGCCCTGTTTGGACCTAAAGGATGGCAGAGTGGTCAAAGGGGTCAATTTCACAGAGCTTAAGGATGCGGGAGATCCGGTGGAGTGTGCCAAAACCTATTATTTACATGGGGCTGATGAATTGGCCCTCTTAGATATTGGCGCCACTGATGAGAAGCGGGGAACTACGCTAGGTGTTGTCCGTAGCATAGCCGAGGTGATCCAGATCCCTCTGACAGTGGGGGGAGGCGTCAATAGTGTGGAATCTGCTGGCGCGGTTTTATCCGCTGGAGCCGACCGGGTGTCGGTGGGTACAGCGGGATTCATGAATCCAAAGCTGTTTAAAGAGCTTGCGCTAAGTTTTGGCCGGGACAGCGTGGTGGCCGCAGTGGATGTTGATCGAAATCCGCAGCTTCCCTCGGGCTATGAAATATACATACATGGTGGCAAAACCCCGACGGGTAGGGACGCACTTATTTGGATGGAGGAAGTACAGCAAGAAGGAGCCGGTTCTTTGCTTGTGACGAGTAAAGCCTGTGATGGAACCGGGACTGGTTATGATTTGGAGCTTTTGCGCCTAATCAAAAGTAGGGTAGAGCTTCCGGTGATTGCCTCGGGTGGTGCAGGTACCTTTGCGCATTTCCTGGCGGCAGCCCAAGCAGGGGCAGACGTTCTTCTTGCGGCATCGGTTTTCCATTTCGGGCAGATAGGCATCGGTGAACTTAAAGAGTTTCTAGCGGAGCATGGTTTTTGTTAAAAACGGGAAGGATTTCGGTAAGGAGTGGCGAACCCATAGTATAGTCCGACGGAAAGTTAACCGGTACCATTTTTGGTACCGGTACCAAAAAACAACCATTCACTCAAGGAGGATAAGTGACTATGGACAAATTACGCGTAGGAATTGTTGGAGTGGGAGGCATTGCCAACGGGAAGCATATGCCAGCGCTGTCGAAGGTGAAAGAGGTAGAAATGGTGGCCTTTTGTGACCTGATCGAGGAACGGGCGCAGAAGGGTGCCAAGGATTACGGGGCTCCCAAGGCTACTGTCTACACGGATTACCGTAAAATGCTCGAGAAAGAGAAGCTCGATGTAGTTCATGTTTGTACTACCAATAATGCCCACAGTCCCGTTACAGTAGCTGCCCTTGAAAGCGGTTGCCATGTCATGTGCGAAAAACCCATGGCGATCAATACCCCTGAAGCGCAAGCCATGGTGGATGCGGCTAAACGCACCGGAAAGAAGCTAACCATTGGCTACCAGAACCGTTTTCGTGCCGATTCCCAGCACTTAAAGAAGATCTGTGACCGGGGTGACCTAGGGGACATTTATTTTGCTAAGGCCCTGGCAATTCGCCGGCGGGCTGTGCCCACCTGGGGAAGCTTCCTTTCCTTTGAGAAGCAAGGCGGTGGTCCGTTGATCGATATCGGGACCCATGCTTTGGATCTGACCCTGTGGTGTGTAAATAATTACGAACCTGCCTATGCCGTTGGTACGGTATATCATAAACTTAATAGTAAAGAAAATGCGGCCAATGCCTGGGGTCCGTGGGATCCGAAGGAGTTTACCGTAGAGGATTCTGCTTTCGGTTTTGTCGTATTCAAGAACGGGATGACTGTAATCCTCGAGTCCAGTTGGGCTCTTAACACCCTGCATGTGGGTGAGGCTAAATGCATCCTCTGTGGTACCGAGGCCGGTGCCGATATGGATGATGGTCTGCGGATCAATGGTGAAGAGTTTAGTCGTCTGTACACAAAGAAACCGGACTTTAATGTGGGTGGAGTAGATTTCTACGCAGGAAAGTCCAGTTCTCCTGGCGATGTGGAGGCAAGAAACTGGATCGATTGTGTCCTTAACGACAAGGAGCCTGTGGTACAACCTGAACAGGCCTTGGTAGTGACCAAAATCCTTGATGCCATCTACGAGTCGGCGAAGACTGGGAAGCCTTTTTACTTTTAGATCCCTTGGGTCACATCGCCCTACGGATCTAGGGGTTCTAGGTCCTTAATGAAGGTAGTCTATCATCTGGACCTTTACTTCAGTATTGATGTTAAGGGTGGGTAGCATATGCTGCCCACCCTTAACACATTAATGTGATTTCTTGCTTGATGCTCTACTCGGAACAACCTCTTGCACCCTTCGAGTTCCAGTGAGCTAGCCCTTCAATGCGGGATTTGGGCCGTGGATGTGCCGGTGCCCTGATGAAATATGGTTTAGAGGGGGCGATGGTATAAAAAGTATACAGGGCTATGACGCTTTCAGTAGAATTGTGCCGATTACCAAAGGGTGGTCAGACGATAAGAAGTATTACATTGAGACATCAACGGGGAAAAGATTACTGTTGCGGGTCATGAGTTTCTGTGAGTATGACCGCAAAAGGGCAGAGTTTGCAGTAATGCAGCAGCTTGCAGCTTTAGGTGTACCCATGTCACAGCCGATGGGTTTTGGCACATGCAATAAGGGAACGAGTGTGTATATGCTGCTGACATGGTGCGACGGAGAAGATGCCGAGATTATCTTACCGCTGATGACAAAAACCGAGCAATATGTGCTCGGGATCAGATCCGGTGAAATCCTCAGAACGATACACTCAATTTCTGCTCCCGGGGACCAGGAGGAATGGCGAGACCGTCAGAGACCGTCAAGTTAACTGTGTAAACTCCAAATCCTCCTAAGACTAATTTGTGACCCGTTCTCCAAAGTAGACAGTCAACTGTGAGTATATTGTACCCCAATTGCGCACTCCCCGGTTTAATGGTGATGACCACCTCATTGACTACATTGGAGGCAACCGTCATCTGTTAATTGACAGACCGCAATGCTACCAGCACGGCGACTACCACGTAGGCAATATGATTATCTCACCGGAGCGCACGCTATCCATTATTGATTTCAACCGCGCCGATTTCGGTGATCCGTGGGAGGAATTCAACCGTATTGTCTTTAGCGCCTCAGTTAGCCAACATTTCGCCACCGGCCAGCTTAATGGATATTTTGGCGGTAGACCTCCTGTAGAATTCTTCCGGTTGCTTGCCTTTTACATCGCCAGCAATACGCTCTCCTCGATCTATTGGGCGATACCCTTCGGTCAAAGCGAGATTAACACGATGCTCCAACAGTCACAGGATGTACTGATGTGGTTTGCGAACATGAACAATCCGGTACCAACATGGTATCTGAAGGACTTCGGTGTTAACGGATAGTCGCATATCTCGAAGGACAGAGTAAAGGGACAGTCATGAACAAGTTGATCAAAGAAGACTACAGCTTTATCGTCACCGTTGTCGGAGGCAAGATGAATGCATCTGGGGTACTAGACTGCCGCAACGGACACGAGGTCGGTGATACATACACCTGCGAATACGGTTGTCCCGGGCGGGTTTTGCTCGAAGTCTATGTGTGAACTCTCTGCCCCGATGGGGGGAGTGAGGTTCAGACTGGAGGCAGAGAGGAATGGATGAGGTCGTATCCCACTACGACGCTCTTATCGATGAGAATAACGACCCAGCACACGACGTTGTCCTGCTTCGTGAATACATGGGTAAATGGGATGGTCAGGTGTTTATTGACGAATTGCGGCTGTCGTCTGCCAAAACCGTCCTTGAAATCGGTGTCGGTACTGGCAGGCTTGCTCTCGATGTATGCGGCAAGTGCAAGAGCTTTACCGGTATTGATATCTCGCCGAAGACGATCGAACGGGCAAAGAAAAACCTCAAGGGCTTTGAATACACGGAGCTGATTTGCGCCGATTTCCTTGCGCATGACTTCTCGTCAACCTTTGATGTAATCTACTCCTCGCTAACCTTTATGCACATTCAAGATAAACAAAGGGCGATACGGGAGGTTGCGAAACTGCTTAATCCTAAAGGTCGCTTTGTACTGTCAACCAGCAAGAGTCAGGAACGTGTTCTTGTTTGTGGCCATAGAAGAATTCCTCTGTTCCCGGCGTCAGCCGATGAGGTCAAGCGGTATGTCCAGCGATCGGGACTTGAGATCGAGAAACGGTTAGAAACCGAGTTTGCCTGGATTCTTGTTGCTTTGCACACTGGAGTGCCTGACAATGCCCCGGGAATACCGCCTAGATTCCCGTCAGATCATACCTGGGGGAAAACACCCATCCTGAAGTAGCCAAAGTCCCTTCTGTTTCTTCATCTTTTGCAGATATGACGCCGAGAACCAGGTTATCATTCGATGATATCCGATTCGTCCATCCATGGTTTTACCTATGTAGCAAAGGCAAACCAGGGCCACGACTGGACGAAAAGCTGTGCCGAACTCTTCTGTCGGATTTCTCACTGACTCGTTCGTATACATACTTGGTGCTGCCTATGTTCTGAGTGCCCCGCCGCATAGCGTGTTCCCCATAGGTACTTTTCTGTAGCCAAGGCATTACTATTCGAGGCGTGATTTCTCGTGAGACTAAGAGAGCAGATATCCACCACACTAGTGTGATAGGATGTCTGCTCTCTTGCCGATATCATCGGTTCGGTATGCTCTTGCCTGAATCCTTGTGGCCTTAGGCCAACTGGGCCAAATAGTCCTCCCAGATAAAAGCTTTGTCGGGGTTGTGCTTCCGCTCATCGGCGCGAAGCTCTTCTAAGAGGGTGTCGAAATCATTCTCGGCCACGGGGAAGCTTACGGCCTCTTGCTTGACCATACTATAGAGCATCGCATTAGCCAGCTGAATAGACTTAATTCCTTCGGTGCCCGGTGCGATGAGCTCTTCTTTCCCTAAAATGGTGTTGATCACGTTTTGCGTGATATATCGATGGCCGCTTGGTGTACGGTCGATGGGCACTTCGTTTCTTTGAGGTGCTTTTCCGTAGAAAGCTTTGGTGCTATTGTCGATGATTGCCTGTACCGGTTTTTCGGTGCTCCACAGGCTAACGTTTCCATGTTCATATACGAGCTTGCCGTTTTCCGCGGTGATCTCCAGGCGGTTTGTACCTGGAAAATCTGCCGTGGAGGTAATAAAGGATGCCGTTGCGCCGTTAGCCATTTTCATTAATACCGATATATCATCTTCCACAGTAATATCGTGCCATTTGCCCAAGTAACCCAAGGCATATAATTCTTGGGGTAAGCCGAAGAACCACTGGAAGAGGTCTAGGTTGTGGGGGCATTGGTTCATTAGTACGCCGCCGCCTTCACCGTTCCAGTTTCCCCGCCACTGTCCTGAATTATAGTAGTGTTGCGTACGGAACCAGTCCGTGATAATCCAGTTGATCCGACGGATATCCCCCAAGGTCCCATCCGTCAGAAGCTCCTTGATCTTAATAAAAGCGGCATGGGTACGCTGCTGGAACATAGCGGCAAAGACGACTTTGGAGTTAGCATGGGCTTCATTGATGCTCCTTGCTTCTCGGGCTGTGATGGCTACCGGTTTCTCGCAGATGACGTGGATACCCCGCTTAAAGGCAGCTATGGCCATTTCGGGATGAAAGTAGTGGGGTACTGCAATAATCACAGCATCGATGAGTCCACTGTCTAGCATCTTGGTATAATCGGTAAAACGCGCGATGTCCTCTGTATGTTTTTTAGTGGTCACTATTTCATGATCAAAATCTGCTGGTGGTTTTGCCAGCCTGTCAAACCTACTAGGGTCAACATCACAGATGGCGGTGAGAACTGCCCCTTCCAGTTCGGGGAAGTAAGCATAGTGGGCTGCACCCATATTACCTAATCCAATAATACCGAAACGAACTTGCTTCATGGGATAAATGCCTCCTAGGAATTCTTGTACCGTATAGACTATTCTAGGCACGAGGGGGAAATCCTTCCCCAATGTTTGACCCCAAGTTTACATTAGAACCGTATTCCCGGGGAGCTATCAGGGAAACAATATGGGTAGCCTACGATGACCTTGGCTAAACACTAGTCCACATGCTTCTACTAAAGTGATTCAAACCTTTACTGTAGTTGACTAAGTCTCGATAAAACCGTAACATTAAATTTGGATTGTATTACTCGGCTTAGATGTGGACCAATCAGTTTCAGGTAAGGAGTTGCGATGATGAACCACCTTGAAAAATATACTACGTGGCTTAATAGCCCTAATGTTGACGAGCTGACCAAGGAAGAACTGCGGGAGATAAAGGACGATGAGGCAAGTATTGAGGAACGTTTTTGGTGTAATTTAGAGTTTGGGACCGGGGGCTTGCGGGGGATTATCGGGGCGGGTACTAACCGAATGAATAAGTATATGGTTCGCTGGGCCACCCAGGGTGTGGCTAATATGCTTTGCAGAGCACAGGAGGAACCTAGAATGGTCATCGCCTATGATACCCGCTATTGTTCCTTTGAGTTTGCCTGGGAGGCAAGCCGTGTATTGGTGGCCAATGGAGTTGAAGTGTGGCTTTTTCCTGAGCCGGTACCCACGCCCTTACTCTCCTTTGCGGTACGCCATCTTTTGGCCCAGGCAGGAATCATGATTACGGCAAGTCACAATCCAGCGGAGTACAACGGATACAAAGTCTATGGTCCCGATGGATGTCAGCTGGTTTCATCCTCCGCCCTTGCGGTGATCGATGAATTGGGCAAATTGGACATCTTCTCTGATGTACGGGTTGCCGACGCTGAAGTAGCCAAGTCCAGGGTCAAAATGAATCTTGATCCTGTTACCGCAGACTATCTCCAAAGGGTGCGCGGACTTTGCTTTAATGCCGAAACCATCCAAAAGGGTTCCGAATCCTTCTCAGTAGTATATACACCTTTACATGGTGCTGGTAGGAAACTGGTGCCTGAGGCGATGGGGCAGTTGGGTGTAGAAAAACTATACCTTGTGGATGAGCAAATGGTACCCGATCCCGCTTTCCCCACGGTGAAAAGTCCTAATCCCGAGGATACCAATGTCTTTGCCTTGGGACTATCCTTGGCTCGAAAACATGACGCATCACTGGTTTTGGCTACAGATCCCGATTGCGACCGGGTGGGTGTATATGCGAAACATCAAGGGGATTACGTCTTCATAACAGGCAACCAGATCGGAGTTCTGCTGTCTGATTACATTCTATTACAACACCAACGCCGGGGAACCCTACCCTCAAATGGTGTGGTCATCAAGACAGTGGTGACAACGGAGCTAGTGCGGGCCGTGGCCGCAGACTACGGTGTGGAAGTGGTGGATACCCTTACCGGCTTTAAATACATCGGGGAGCTGATGGGCAAGTACGAAAGTACAGGTGAGCGGACTTTTCTTTTTGGTTTTGAAGAGAGCCATGGATATTTGGCCGGGGATTTCGTCCGGGACAAGGATGCGGTTATCGCTAGTACGCTGATTGTGGAGATGGCCGGGTATTACCAGTCTATGGGGATGACCTTGGTTGATCGTCTTGGGCAGATCATGGCCAAATATGGCTATTACTCGGAAACCCTGCGGTCCATGACCATGCCCGGTATGGCGGGTCAGCAAAGTATCAAGGGGATCATGGAGTACCTCCGGGGGGAGTGTGAACAGGAAATCCTTGGCATGCCCGTGATACGTCACGCGGATTTCCTTACATCCACCATGCGTACCGCTGATGGTCAGACGCACAGGATTGATCTGCCCAAATCTGATGTGCTTCAGTTCTCTTTGGTAAACGACACTCTTCTAACAGTGCGACCTTCAGGGACCGAGCCGAAAATCAAGCTGTATTTTGCCTCCAAAGGTGATAGTCTCGCCGAGTCTCAGGAAAAATTGAAGGTAATTGAGGATGAAACGGTGAAGTTGATCAGTAAGATGGCAATATGTTAACAACTGCCTTGGAAATGGAGTGACATAAAGTGGAGTGTAAGCAGAAAGAAGCACGAGGGTTACTGAAGCAGTTTAAAGGGGACAACTACGCCTTCGGAATCGGTGCCCTGGATCAAGTGGGAGTCTATGCCCGTCAACTAGGTAGACGGGTATTGGTGATTGCCAATGATTCAAAGTGGCTGCAACCTACGGTAAAGCGAATCCTTAACCTATTAGAGGAAGAAGGCTGTGTTGTCTGTGGTTGTGTTCAAGGCGCCTTACCCAACGCGCCCAAGGAAGATGTATATAGGCTAGAAGGACAGATCCTTCATGCAAACCCTGATTGCCTTGTGGCCATTGGTGGGGGAAGTACTATTGATGCTGTGAAAGCAGCTAATACGTTGGCTTGCCTAGGAACCCACAGCGGGGATATTGAGGATTACTTTGGCACAGGACTAGTGACTGAGGTTTCTCAGAAGTTGGGGAAGAACCTACTACCTATGGTTGCGGTGCAGACTGCAGCTAGTTCCGGGGCCCACTTGACCAAGTACTCCAATATAACCGACCCGATGCAAGGACAGAAGAAACTGATCGTTGATGATGCAGTTGTTCCGGCCAGAGCCGTGTTCGATTATGGTCTTACCGTTACCACACCCTATGAAACAACTTTAGATGGGGCCTTTGATGGGTTGGCCCATTGCTTGGAAGTGTTTTTCGGAGCCCCAGAGGCTAAATACGATCAGATTGCGGAGATCGCCCTGCTAGGTATCGAACTAGTGACCGATGCGGTAACCAGTGTGGCCAAGGATCAAGCAAACAAGAAGGCGCGGGAATCCCTTGGATTAGCCACGGATTTAGGTGCCTACGCGATTATGGTTGGTGGTACCAACGGCGCACATCTAACCAGTTTTTCGCTAGTCGATGTGACCAGTCATGGGCGGGCTTGTGCTATCATGAATCCATACTACACAGTGTTTTTTGCCCCAAGTATCGAAAAACAGCTTAGAGCAGTAGGTGAGGTCCTGCAACAGGCTGGCCTGATCACTGATGAACTGGATGGTCTTACTGGCCGGGAACTAGGTATCGCAGTGGCCTCGGGTTTGGTTGGCTTGAGTAAAAGAGTCGGTTTCCCGACCACATTAGCTGATCTTCCGGGTTTTAGTGATGAACACATTGCCCGGGCCCTGACGGCAGCAAAGGATCCAAAACTAGAGATGAAACTAAAGAATATGCCTGTGTCTCTTAGTGCCGGGCTTGTCGATGAGTACATGGGACCAATACTACAGGCTGCAAAAAGCGGCGACTTTGCATTAATAAAAAATCTATAATGGAGAGAAGGCGATGTTTGTATTACCAAAATCTAAGGGCCAGCGGCTAGACATCTATGTTTGGCTGGAGAGTGTTGACCAGTTAGAAGATCAATGTCGACAACAGGCAGTGAACTTGGCCAACTTACCCTGTAATGTTCATCATGTGGTGCTCCTACCTGACACCCATACCGGCTACGGAATGCCCATTGGCGGAGTGGTGGCCTCCCAAGATGCCATCATCCCCAATGCCGTTGGTGTGGACATTGGCTGCGGGGTAGCCTATGTGGATACCGGGGTTGTTTGGGAGGGGCAGGATCGTAAGAAACTGATGCAAAGGATAGTTGAGGACATCCTAAGGGTTGTACCTACTGGTTTTCGGCATCATAAAAAGCCCCAGCAGTGTGCTATCCTAGACCAATATGAACCGAGAAAAGATGATCCCAAAGAGCTTCTGCATGAAATAGGGCGAGGGTACAACCAAGTGGGTACCTTAGGTTCCGGTAATCACTTTATTGAGATTCAAAAGGATATAAAGACTAACGAATTGGCGATTATGGTACACAGTGGCTCCCGGAATTTCGGCTATAAAGTATGCAACTACTATGCGAAACGGGCGAAGGAGCAACAACAACAACTGCCCGACCGGGAGTTGGCCTATTTTCATACGGATACCCCCCAAGGACGGGGATATCTGCGTTGGATGGCCTTGGCGCTGGGATTTGCCAGGGAGAACCGGAACGTAATGCTTGAACGGGTAAAGGATGTTGTAGCCGAACACCTGTACAAGCACTGGCAGGTTGAACCCAAGTTTAGTAAGCCGATCAATGCCCATCATAATTATGCTTCCCAGGAAGAGGTAAAAGGCGAGAAGCTATGGATCCACCGGAAAGGGGCGATCTCTGCCCGGAAGGATGAACTGGGGATCATCCCCGGTGCGATGGGATCCTTTAGTTATATTGTCAGGGGACTTGGTTGTGAAAAGTCCTTTCAGTCCTGTTCCCATGGTGCGGGAAGGCGTCTTGGACGCAAAGAGGCCATGCGCACCTTTTCCAAGGAAGAGGTCCTTGATGATATGAAAAGGCAGGGACTCATCCTCGGTAAAGTACGGCTAAGGGATGTGGCCGAGGAATACCGCCTTGCTTATAAAGATATTGATGAGGTAATTGCAGAGCAGTTGGATCTGATTACCCCGATCAAGAAACTAGAATCCTTAGCCACCGTGAAGGGATAGGTCCAAGGAGGAGCGTGCAATGGATCGCAGGAAGGAATTAAGGGAACAGTACCGGCAGATGAAGCCGGACATGGGGGCTTTCATCATCCGTTCCCGCTGTCACCCCGTAGGATATTTGGAGGTCACCCAAGATCTGAAGAGCACCATTAACAGTACGGTGTTTAAGTTAAATTTCGGTAACCATCCTAACAAGAGACTACAGACACAATGGAAACATGATGGTGAAGCTGGTTTCACAGTGGAGATCCTAGAGATCCTAGACTATGATCAGGACGAAGGGAAGACGGATTACAGTGAGGAATTGGCTCTCCTGAAGCTGATCTGGGAGGAGAAGCTCTCTAAAGAGAATCTTACCCTGTACTGAGGGGTTGTCCAAGCCACCGAGTCTGCCCAGGGGTATCATCAAAGGAGGCGCTGGACTTGTGAGATCTGAGCAGGAGATGATGCAACTGATCCTAAACGTAGCCAAACAGGACCCAACGGATCCGGGTAGTTGGCTTGGAAGGGTCGTGCATTAACTGCAACATGCCAAAGGATAAGTTTCAGGATTACGATATTACCTACGTGGTCACAGACATGGAACCCTTTAAGAGAGACGATAAATGGTTTGATGTCTTCGGGAAGCGAATCATACTACAAACACCTGAAGCGCTGTCTTCCACCCGAGCTTGGCAACGGTTTTCATACCTAATGCTAGTTGAAGATGGATCTTGCATTGATCTGACTTTGGTACCCTAGATGAACTTGATGTATTTAGACAAGCTACTAGCTATTTTGCTGGATAAAGACCGACTGATCACAAATCCGCCGATTCCAACAGATACTGATTACCATGTGAAAAGACTGGCTGCTAAGTGCTTCGATGACTGCTACAATGAGTTTTGGTGGGTATCTCCCTACGTTTCCAAGGGCTTGTGCCCGTAGGGAGATTCTGTTTGCATCGGAGCACTTGAACCTTCATGTTCGGCCCAATCTGCTTAGGATGATGGTGTAGCAAGTTGGGATCGAGATCAATTTCTCCGTAAGCGTTGGTAAAGCACACAAATGCTTAGAACGTCATGTTACGCAGGACATCTGGCAGGAGTTGATGGTAACCTATCGCAATGACTCATACCAGGTCATGTGGGACGCTTTGTTTGCATGTCATGCATTGTTCCGCAAATCTTCCAAGAATGTAGCCAGGATTCTTCGTTATCCCTATCCGGACTATGATAAAAAGGCATCAACAAGGCACTCTACGAAAAGCACCACTCCGTTCCCGATGAAAACAGGGTGGTATAAAGGTCATGATGTTAGGTACCAATATCATCGAAGAGGATGATTGGTCATGTTCTCGAAGTAAAGATGTTGGCCGAGCTACTGCATCGTTGTACGAGTACATGGTAGACTGCCTAAGTTGTAGTTAGCAACACAAATGGCAGTAAACGAGAGGGAAATTCAGCGTGACGGGACAAAACGCCTGAAAACAAGTGTTTTAAAGTGTTGTTCTCCCGGGTGTACTTTGCTAGACTAAAGGTAGGAATGTTACATACAAGGCTCACTGGTTCCGCTGTCATCCAAGGACTTGAATCAATGATACGATAGAGATGACCTATGGTTATTAAATGATGTTCGAATATGTGCAGATGACCGGAGTTGAATACAGATGGCCACGGTGAATCAGAGTAAGGATCAAACTTCAAAACCGCTATATTCCCAAATCGAGGATGCTCTCAGAAGGCGTATTGAATATGGTGAATTCAAAAGCGGTTGTCAGATTCCAACGGAGATTGAGTTGATGGAGACCTTCCAGGTCAGCAGAACGACGGTTCGCACAGCTGTCGCCAATCTGGTTAACGATGGCTTACTCTGCCGTGTTCAAGGACGGGGTACTTTTGTTGCGGAACAGGAAACAAAGGTAAGCACCCCTAGTCGCGAACGTGTATCCCAAGAGAACATGAGCATAGGGGTCGTAATTGCTGGTCTAATGGGCTATCAGCCAAGCACAGTGATCCGTGGGATTGAAGCCGCTCTTCGTGCAAATGATGTCAATCTTATGCTTCTAAGTTCAAATATCAACCCAGACATTGAAAAAGAGAATCTTGAAAGACTGCTCCGGGCAGATGTGCAAGGGATCATTATCTGGCCTTCAGGGCACCAGGAGGATGCCGTCAGGCGTATTGTGGAAACAAGTCAGGTTGTTCCTGTGCTATTGATCGATTGCTTCTTCCGCGGCATTGATCTGCCTTATGTGGTCTCGGATAACTTCGGTGGTGCATATGAGGCTGCTGATTATCTTATTTCCCGTGGCTGTCAGCGTATTGGATTTGTGAGTACGATGTCGCCGACAGAACCAGGGGTACTCAGTTCAATATCCGAGCGGTATCGGGGATATGTCATGGCCCTGGAGAATAATGGCATGGTAGCTGATGAGGCCCTGCTGTTTTCCCATTGGAACTACTCATTTGAGCACACGAGCTTCGCTGAGTATGTAAAGCGGAATCAGATTGATGCAATCCTCATTGAGAATGATAATGTACTAGTTCAGGTTGTGAAAGTGTGTCAGGAGAAAGGCATCAGAATTCCAGATGATCTAACGATCGTTGGATTTGATGATTCGCAAATCCTATCTAGTCTGAGCTTTCCGGTTTCCAGTGTACGGCAACGTTGGTACGATATGGGCTATACCGCCGGGCGGATGATGATCAAGATGATCTACGGTGAACACAGCATTCTTGACCGACAAATCGTATTGCCAATCAGGTTGATGATCCGGGATTTGTAATACCGACCGTCTACCGTGGAGATTCCTTTCAATATTTGATAATAACGTGGTTCGTATCTGTACACATATAGTAGTGAAGGCTCAGATTCATTATAATACACGTGACTCTTATAGAACAGTCGCATAACGAAGTAATGGCAGAACAATTCGGCTTTCGGCGACCGGTCAGATACTTCGACTTTGACCGTGAGCGCTGTGCATATCACCTAACAATTGTGGGAGGAGAGAGAATGAAGAGAGTTACTCTATGCGTGCTTATGTTGCTGCTTTGTCTATCTGTTGTGGTATCGGCTGAAGAGATGCCTGTGGCCACCGCAGTGAGGGCAAAAGGTAGTGTGACCATTGATGGAGAGTTCGACCATGAGTGGGAAAACGCCGTCAATCATGTAATCAGAGTATCCAAGGACGATCCTGTTGTACAGGAATTTGGGACGGTTTGGAATCCGGATGTGTTCAACGCAGAAGGTGAGTTCTATTTCATGTGGGATGAGAAGAACCTATACCTGTTTGCCAACATCATAGACGATGCCATCTATGATTCTGATTCTATCGTTTGGCTGAATGATACCGTGGCCGTTTTCATGGTAGATACAGATAGTACTGCAAATTTCAAGCTTCCTATACCGGCTTCGGTCGCCTCAAAGCGTGTTGTCCTGGAACGTATGAATGTCAATGATATAGCCCAGATGGCGGTTCGGCAGATGGCTGATGTGTACGCCAAAATTACCGAGACCGGTTGGTGTCTTGAGGCTGCCTTGGACTGGAACAAGGTATTTGCGGCAAAGATTGATATTGCTGCCGGCAAAAGCTTAAGATTCACGCCACTACTCATTGATGGTCGCGGACCAGGCGGACCAAAACAGAACTGGGGCCAGGCGATGTGGGTGGGCGACGGAGACTGTGTCGATGGTAGTGTCTATGGCTGGATGAAGCTAGTTGACTAACAAGATGTTGTACCTGAGCAGTATGCTTCTAGTACCATACTGCTCAGTGCCTGTAGGAGGTTGAATGATGCAAAACCTGGGAGGTATTAGGGTGTTCACAGTGTGTTGTCTTGCGGCGATTCTCGTCGCAACATTGATCATGGTGCCTTCAGCGGTCTGTGCTAAAACAGCCGTCATTGACCTTGACGATTTCACCGTGGAGTATGAAGTGCCCGAGAAAGTGAAGGAATTGGAGTATGTCCGGATCAATTACTCGGTTAAAGGACTGGAATCCAATGAGATTCTGGGGGTAATACCATTAGAGCAGTTGGCTACCAGTGCCCAAGGGTGGAGGCTTGATCGAGGCGGCCTTTTTACCAAGCTTGATGGATCGGCGGCCCAGACCACCTTTAATGTGGCAGAAGCCGGCGAGTATTGGATGGCCATCAAGGTGTGCACCGGAAGCAAAGATGATCTAGGTCAAATCAACGTCGATCATAGTTTTGAACTGAGGATCAACGATCGAATGGTACAGTTGGTGGCCCAAAGCCCGGCGAATATGGTCTACTGGGAGTTCATCAGACTAAACCTGGATAAAGGAACTAACCAGATTCAGTTGGTGAAGACTGGCCGGGGCGAGGTGACCGTCCAAGAGATTCGTCTTTACTCCGAGGAACCCTTCGAATATGGAGCATACGTTGGGGAAGATCTAGTTGTCGGGGTCGGAATGTTTCCGGGCTATGATCATATACCCAGCGGATTTGTTGAAAGCATTGAAGTAGAGCTTATTGTTGATGAGGATGTGGATCCTTGGACAGAGTTTGTCTTCTCGGCCAAGGTCAAAAATACAGGTAACTCCCTGTGGATTGCCAAGGGCTATGGACACGTTGAATTCGAGATTCATTCCTCCGGCGGCACTTCAGATAAGTACAAGCTACAAAGGGATCTAGGGCCTGGAGAGAGCCACCCGATTGGTAGTGTTGTTAAGTTTGGCAACCTGGCGATGAAAGCATTAAGGGCAAAACCAGGGGACGAGCTGGAGACGGTTACCGTCGATGTGGTGGTACACAAAGATATGACCCGCCAGCTGGTAGCGAGAATCGAGGTGCCAATAGTCCGCGGAGAGACCCGTTCCGAATTAGTTATGGGAGAACCCCGGGTGGTTAAAAGGAGTGCCAATGCGCTAGTTTCCATGTCTCGGCAGAGTATCGGTTGGGCTGTGAACATGAAACATCTGGCCAATGACTTTCTTGTTCTACAGGTACCGATTGGGCAAAGCCAGGCTATCCTAGGGGCTGGCTGGGATGAGGAGCTTATTAGCGACACCATCTACCTTGACGTGGATCAGGATACATGGTTTCCCAGGAGCGATGCACTAGTAGCTACTGATTGGAGTATCCGCCGGGGTGAGGAAACTGAGCCAGTGATCAGTTTGTATCATCTGCCCATTAGGGATTGGGATTTAATGTATGACATTGACGCCCTCACAGAGAACTTCAAGGAAATCCGTGCCGCGGGATTTAACACCATTTACGTACAAATATTCCCCCAGTGGAATCGGAACCGACTCCCGATTGTACACAATTCCTTGATTGCTGCTCAGAATGTAGGCCTACAGGTAATTCCAGCCATATATTTCCGTAATCAGAGTAGTTGGCTAGAGAGCCTATTTCCCGGGTATAGCATACGGCGGGTAGGCAATGAAGTAGATGCTCTGGATGACTCTTTGGCTGATGCCATCGCGGACTGGTTTGATACGGTGATGGCTGATTACGGAGACATCATGTATACCACGGCCAGCGGCAGGATTCCAGTAGTCGTTCATGATGAATACGCCTATAGTGGTTCGGCCAAAAGGAGGACCATGGGTGGTAGTAGGGAAGACGTGGCCGCGTTTAGAGTCTGGCTGGAGAAAGAATATCAGACTATTGAGGCGTTAAACAGAGCATGGGGTGTTGACTATCTGTCGTTTTCGTCTGTAGACCCTAGTGTGTGTATAGGCTTGGATCCTGGGGAATACCCAGCCCCCTACCAAGAATGGGATACAGCTATTCTGGACTGGGATCGATTCCGCAGCGAAATATTCGCACGACAGTTAGGTCAGATTAGCCGGGAGCTTAAACGGCGATGGCCCAATGTCATCACCGGGATCATGCCCTTTGGGGGCGACAACTACACTATAAAGGAAATGTGGGGTGAGGTGGACGAGACTGCTCAGAGGACTGCCGCCTTGGGAGACCATTTGCGGGATCGCGAACTAAGCGATCTGGATTTCATTGTGTTCATTCGCACACCGGTTAATCTCATTGAAGAAGAACTGACTACCTTTGTGCGATATTGGGCAGAAGCCGGTATTACCCCAGTGTTATATGGCAGGGTGGGAGGCGGTTATGATGCTGGTAGCGTGAGCTCACTGCTCCCGTTTTACCGATTGGTCTATGAAAACGGAGGTGTTCCAGGGTACTTTGGCTGGAATGACTACCCCCTCGAGGAAAACTGTCCTACCTATCAACGGGAGGAGACCTTACGGTTCCTCTATGAAGTAAAGAAAACTATAGGGAATAAATAGGAGGTTCATAAATGAGGCATTACCAGAAGCTGGGTTTACTTGTGTTGTCGTGTGCTGTGTTTATCATGGCTAGTGTGAGTGTATTTGCGAGCTCTAACGTTGTGGTTTATGAGGATTTTAGTGGATACAACACTGAAGGCGAACTCGAACGAATGTGGTTTCCTTTCCAGAACAAAGGACCTCTCCAGCTAATCGAGGATAGCTCTTGTACCGGAGGAAAGGGCGTTGGTGTTAGATTAGGTGAGAAAGCCAAGATGGGTTGCGGTTGGTATCCTTTTGAGCCAATGACGAAGGGTTCTGTGGAGATCAGATTCTATGATCCTAACAACCCATATGAGCAAGGTTCGTCAGGGGTAGCTGGCATCACCGATGAATTGGCCAAGTTTTGGCTTTTTGTGGGAGTAGGGACAAGCAATTTCGGGCAACCGCGGTTTCCCAACAATTACGCGTTTCGCTTGCATGGTGGGAACCCCGGATGGACCTTAACCAACGTCAAGAGAACCGAAGGGTGGCACGTGTTGAAGTTTGCGTTTGATCACTACAAGATTACTGCGTTTATTGATGATGTTGTGGTCTTCGAGACTGAAGCAGCACCATTTAATAAGGTCGGCGGTGTGGCCATAGGTAGTCTGTGGCCGGTTTATGATGATCAACTCATCTTTGATACCGTAACAGTAATGGAGTAGTCGAAAGACCTCTCAAACGATGAGAACGCAAGATAAGGAGGATGAGCCAGATGAGAAGAGTTGGTCGTAACAACGGGTACTGGGTGGTAGGTTTGGTCCTTTCATGTTTGTTGGTAGCGTCTGTTGTTTCGGCAAAAACAACGGTGGAGATATGGACCCCATTTAACTCGGGCGTTCATCATGATGCATTCAATGCGCTTGTGGAGGAGTTTAACGAGACGCATACAGACATCTATGTGGAACATTATGGTCAGACCGGTTTCAAAGCAGAGAAATATGTTATGGGAATGCTAAGCCGTGTGCTCCCTGATATTGGCTGGGTAGCACCATCCTGGATTATGGATTTGTATAGCGACGATGTATTAGTGCCCATTGATGATCTAGCGGCTCGCGATGGTTTTGATACTTCATCTTTCTGGCCGGGTGCCTGGCATGTGAGGGTAAATGGACACCAATGGGGTATGCCCTTCGAAATCGGATCAGATGCGGTAGTCTACAATAATGACCTGTTCTCCTATGCGGGGCTCGCTTCGCCTAAACCAACCTGGACGTGGGATGACTTCGTCTCTGTAGCCAGAAAACTGACGGTTCCTAAGGAGACCTATGGTTTCCAGAGACTGAGCGCCAACTACCAAGTGATCCAATGGATTTGGCGGAACGGAGGAAATATTGTTTCGGAAGATGAGACGAAGGCCACCTTTACAGATCCGAAGGCAATTGAGGCACTGCAGTGGTTTGCGGATTTAAGTCTTGTCCATAGTGTGGTGGGTGGTAATTTTTCCGATGGGACCGCGGCGATGTTTGTTAGCCACCCCGGTTGGTATCAGGCAAATGAAGGTTACTGGTCCTTTGAACCGGGTACCGCGCCAACACCCATTCCACAGGGTGGGACCAGAGCGAGCAGCTCCTACTACAAAGAGTTCGTTCTATTTCGTTCCACTCCCGAAAAACAAGAAGCAGCATGGACCTTTCTGCAGTGGTTAATGGAACCGGATCGGATCGCCGAGTGGTATGTCACCACCGGATACCTACCTGTAAGCAGGGAGATTCTGATGACTAGTACGTATCAGTTTCATCTTATGGAGAATCCGTGGTTGAACCCCTATGTCGCGGAGCTGGATTATACCAGGGATCAGATCGACGATAATGTTTTGCAGTTGTTTAGTGAAGCGGTATCCCTGGCGGTAAGCGGGAAGATGACCGCACAAGGTGCGATGGAGGCGATGCAACCAACTGTCCAGCTTTATCTGGATGAGAAGTACGGACTATAAAGACATATCCTCGTGTGGGAGAAGCACTCCTTTGTCATCGGATTCCCTACAGAGGATGCATGGACGGTTCGCATAGAGATTTAAGACTTCGTACCGCTCCGGTGCGGCAAGTGATGTGTTCACTGGATTGAGGTGAGGACACCCATCCCGGATTTGATGGGGAACACTCAGGGATACCAAGCTTTAAGGCTGAGAAGTCTGTGATGGCCCTTTAGTGGGTAGTCCCGGACTGCCTCATGGATAATGGACCTATATGGTATAAACCTCCATGATACCTGTGAACGAGCTTGCCGCTTCATCCTACTGGATATGGACGTAGCGTAAAAGACTGCGGGCTATGGAGCCGTCCGTGGGAAGTGTCCTTTATTATAGGTTTTGATGTCCTAAATCTATAGTATCGATACGTTCGCTCTACTGGCAAGAAATCCCCCTTTGACCTGGGGGATTTCTTTGTCTACTGCCAGGAAGCCAACCAAATTGTTTTCAATGCACTACCGGAGAAGAGCAGGTGATCCAGTGGTTCTGAGGTGGAAACCTGGTATCGGAATATGTTGCAAAGGTATCGAAGACCAATGGGAGGCATAGACCCCCCTTTGGTCGCGGCTATGGTGCGTCCTTGGGAGAAAAGCAGTTCGCCGTATTTTCGAAGTTGGCTTGTTGACCCGTAACGGAAAGAATACTTCGGAATCAATTCATCATGCAGGAGAAACCAGAATAGAGTATAAATGATATAGAAGTACATGAGGAAAGGAGGTGGGCCATAATGATTGTGAGAGTCTTTCATTTCCCAGTTGGAGCTGAGATGGTAAATAACTGGCCCGCCGTAAAGGAGTTGATGGTAGATTCCATCACTGGAGGACTGCGCTAGCAGTCTTGTAGGGGCCAACAGAAAAACTCATAGGAGGATGCTGGCCCAATGTATCTGAATGCCGAAGACGTATTACCACCCCGTCTCCTTCGCCAGGTTCAGGAGTATGTCCAGGGACAGGAGCTCTACGTTCCGAAAAAAATGGAAGACCGGGCCGGATGGGGACAGCGCAATGGAACCAGGCGCAAACTGGAGTTACGTAACCAGGAGATTCGCCGTCGGTACGCTGCAGGAGAGGCCATTCATAGTCTGATGGACGCGTATTACCTTAGCTATGATAGTATTCGAAAAATCGTGCGAAGAGTTGAAGGAAAGAACGACTCGGATTCGGACTCGGTGAACCACGGTTAGTGATTCCTGCTAGACTAGTATTGGGATCAGGCCTAGATTGGTCCCATTGAGGAGGTGGTTGATTATGATCAACCTGAGGTGGAGTCTGCGATAGGCTCCAAACAGGGGATGCGGGTAGGGCGCCTGAGCCTGCCCGCATCTGCGCGTTTATATATATAGCCAGTATCCATATATGCTCTCCTTTGCCTATTGGATCTAGATAAGTGGTGTATGGTTAATGCGCCGCAAATTGTATTTACCCGTAGCGATGCAAACGCATGAAAGGATAAACCTGGTTTTTGATGTCAGGACCTAATACAGGCTTACAATGGAGAAAGGATCAGCAGCAATGAAACCAAGTGCTTCCTGAGATGTCCTACCACAGGGGTC
>Ga0172382_10000372_pt1 | contig 83929 bp, 67 predicted proteins | sample Leawel138RmetaG_FD_122245 | JGI IMG/M metagenome (GOLD analysis project Ga0172382, IMG submission 122245) | Leachate microbial communities from a municipal landfill in Southern Ontario, Canada - Leachate well 138R metaG | ecosystem: Engineered > Solid waste > Landfill > Unclassified | place...
CAGTGCAAGCTTCAGGTCGAACCGGGATTCCCGGCTCTCGACGATCCGCGCCAGGGAGCGCCTCGCTTGGGAATCCCCGGAAAAATTTTTGGCTTAAGAACCCTTGGCCATGCTATAGAATGAGGCACTCAGTTCAGCTTTTAGCGCGCCCTCGGGGGCCAAGGGAGATGCCGTATGGATTCCGCCATCCGCGTGACGACCGGTTATGCCGGGCTGGACAAAATTCTCGATGATCTGCGCGTGGGGGACAATGTCGTCTGGAAGGTCGACTCCATTGCCGATTACCGCTATTTCATCGGCCCCTTTGTCGACCATGCCCGCAAGGCTGGCAAACGGGTCATCTACATGCGTTTTGGCGACCATGAGCCCCTTCTTGGCGCCTCGCCCGGCATCACCGTGCACCACCTGGACGCCAGCCGGGGATTCGAGCTCTTTGCCAGCCGCATTCACGCCATCCTCACCGAGGAGGGGCGCGGCGGATTTTACGTCTTCGACTGTCTCTCCGACCTGCTTTCCGCTTGGGCCACCGACCATATGGTGGGGAACTTTTTCCGAGTCACCTGCCCGTATCTTTTCGAGCTGGACACGGTGGCTTATTTCGCTCTTTTTCGCGACCGACACTCCTACCAGACGATCGAACGGATTCGGGACACCACGCAGGTGCTCATCGATGTCTACACGCACGAGCGCAATTTTCATGTCCATCCCCTGAAGGTTTGGCAGCGCTGCTCGCCAACCATGTTTCTGCCGCACAGAAAAGAGCGGGACGAATTCATTCCCTTGACCAACAGTTTCGAAGCGACCGCCCTGCTCAGCGCCATCGCCAACAACAGCGCCGACAGCGTCCAGCGCCACCTCGATCACTGGCATCGCCTCTTTCTCCAGGCCGAAATCATCGCCGTCGATCCGATGGCCAAGGCAGAGCAGGTCGAGATGGTTGAACACATCTGCCGTCATCTGATCGGTCGCGAAGAGCGGATTCTGGATCTGGCTCGGCGCTATTTTCACCTGCCGGATCTGCTCCAGATAAAATCGCGGCTCATCGGCACCGGTTTTATCGGCGGCAAGGCGGTGGGCATGCTGCTGGCCGGAAAGATTCTTCTGCGCGACCCCAGTTGGCCGTGGGAGGAACATCTGGAGGCGCACGATTCCTTTTTCGTCGGCTCCAATGTTTATTATTCCTACATTGTGCACAACGGCTGGTGGAACCTTTTCATGCGGCAGAAAACGACGGAGGGCTATTTCACGGCCGCCGCCGAGTTGCGGGACAACATGCTTGGCGGCGAATTTCCCGCAACGGTCCGCGAGGGCTTTCATAAAATGCTGGAATACTACGGGCGATGCCCCATCATCGTTCGCTCCAGTTCCCTGCTCGAGGACGGCTTCGGCAACGCTTTCGCCGGCAAATACGACAGCTTTTTTTCCGTCAACCAAGGGACTTCCGAGGAGCGTCTCGCCCGGTTCGAGGAGGCGGTGCGCCGCATCTTCGCCAGCGCCATGAGCGAGGATGCCCTTTCCTATCGTTTGCAACGGGGGCTCGACCTGCAGGATGAGCAGATGGCGCTGCTGGTCCAGCGGGTTTCCGGCGCCTACCGCAAACACTACTTTTTCCCCGAACTGGCGGGCGTCGGCATTAGCTACAATACCTGCGTCGGGGACCAGGGAATGAATCCCCGGGCCGGGATGCTGCGGCTGGTTTTGGGCCTCGGCACCCGGGCCGTCGACCGGGTCGAAGGCGACTATCCCCGCCTGGTCGCCCTCGACAGCCCGCTGAAAAAATCCCACAAAAGCAGCGAAGATGCCCGCCGATTTTCTCAGCGGGATATCGATCTGCTCAATATCGACGAGAACCGGTTGCAAACCGTTTCTCTGCTGCAACTGGCCAGAGAAGAGATCGACATCCCCTGGTCCATGTACGGAGTCAAGGATTACGAGACCATCCGGCGTCTGGCGGAGCGGGGACGCAAGGGGCAGGAAGTCTGGATTCTGAGCTTCGATAAACTCCTTGCCGAGACATCCTTTTCCAGCCTCATGCAGCGGATGTTGAAAACGCTGGAAGAAGCCTACCAATATCCGGTTGACGTGGAATTCACCGTCAATTTTACCGCGGGCGGTCAGGCCAAGATCGATGTGGTGCAATGCCGGCCGCTGCAGACCAAGGGACAGCAGATCAGGGTCGAGGTTCCCCTGGATATGCCGGAGGAAAAGGTTTTCTTCCGTTCGGTGGGAAATTTCATGGGGGGCAATATCTCCCAGGAAATCCGCTGGATCATCTGGGTTGATCCTGCCGAGTACGCCAGGCTTCCCTTGGCGGAAAAATACGAGATCGCACGGCTGATCGGCCGCCTCAACCGGCGGGTGGCCGATCGCGGCGAGAACCGGACGATGCTCCTGGGACCGGGACGCTGGGGGACTTCGATACCGTCCATGGGGGTGCCGATCACCTTCGCCGAAATCAACAATATGACGGCCCTCGCCGAAGTGGCCTTCACCAGCGGCGAGCTGATGCCGGAATTATCGTATGGCTCCCACTTCTTCCAGGATTTGGTCGAGACGGATATTTTTTATCTCGCGCTCTTCCCGGAGAGCAAAACCTGCCGGATCAATCTGGACTGGATGCCCCAATTCTCCAATGCCCTCGAAGGCCTCATGCCGGCGAGCAGCCGGTATAAGCAGGTGGTCAAGGTTTTTCGGGTGCCAGGCGACGGTTTGCGGCTGGCGGCCGATGTCGTCTCCCAAAATCTTCTCTGTTGTTTCTAAAGCCTCCGAGAGGCGGCAAAGACGCAAAAAGGCCCGGCGTGAGCCGGGCCTTTTTGCGTTCCAAACGTAAGAAATACTTAGATGAGACCCATGGCGACCATGGCATCGGCCACCTTGATGAACCCGGCGATATTGGCGCCGGCAACGTAATTGCCCGGAGAACCGAATTCCTCGGCAGTCTCGAAGCAGTTCGCGTGAATATTGATCATAATTTCTTCAAGTTTTTTCTCGGTAAATTCAAAGCTCCAGGCATCGCGGCTGGCGTTCTGCTGCATTTCCAGGGCGCTGGTGGCCACGCCGCCGGCGTTGGCTGCTTTGGCCGGCCCGTAGGCGATTCCCGCGTCCAGAAAGACCTTGATCCCTTCGGGAGTGGTGGGCATATTGGCCCCCTCGCCGACGGCAATACAGCCGTTCTTCACCAGGACCTTGGCGTCCTTGCCGTTGATCTCGTTCTGCGTCGCCGACGGCATGGCCACTTGGCAGGGGATCTCCCAGATATTTCCCTTTTCGAGGTATTTGGCGTCCTTGTGGTAGGCGACGTAATCCTTGATGCGCCGGCGCTCGATTTCCTTGAGCTGCTGCACCAGCGCCAGATCGATCCCCGCCTCGTGATAAATAACGCCATTGGAGTCGGAGCAGGCCACGACCTTGCCGCCGAGCTGATTGATCTTCTCGATGGTGTAGATAGCGACATTGCCCGCGCCGGATACGGTGCAAACCTTGCCGCCGAAGGAGTCCTTGCGGGCCTTGAGCATTTCGTTGACAAAGAAGGTGGCGCCGTAGCCGGTGGCCTCCGGACGCACCAGCGAGCCGCCGTAATGCAGCCCCTTGCCGGTCAGCACCGCCGACTCGTACCGGTTGGTGATGCGTTTGTACATGCCGAACATGTAGCCGATCTCGCGACCGCCGACGCCGATGTCGCCGGCGGGCACATCGGTGTACTCGCCGATATGGCGATAGAGTTCGAGCATGAAGCTCTGGCAGAAACGCATGATCTCGTCGTCCGATCGCCCTTTGGGATCGAAGTCGGAGCCACCCTTGCCGCCGCCGATGGGCAGACCGGTCAGGGAGTTTTTGAAGATCTGCTCGAAACCGAGGAACTTAACGATTCCCAGGTAAACGGAAGGATGAAAGCGCAGCCCGCCCTTGTAGGGTCCGAGGGCGCTGTTGAACTCGACACGGAAGCCACGATTGATCTGCACCTGCCCCTTGTCATCGGACCAGGGCACCCGGAAGATGATCTGCCGCTCCGGTTCGCAGATGCGTTCGATGATTTTGCGCTCCAGGTACTCGGGGTGTTTTACCAAAACCGGACCCAGCGATTCCAAAACCTCACGGACGGCCTGGTGGAATTCCACCTCGCCAGGGTTGCGCTGCAAAACCTCCTGGTAGATCGGCTCAAGTTTCTCGTCAATAGTGAGGGTCATGTTGGTTCTCCTTCGATGGGGATCTGAGACTGTTGCATAAAAGATAATCGGTATGGCAGGTGATCGCCAAACCTCGCTAGCTCTTACATGAAACATGCCAAGCGCCAGCATGATAATCATTGTTGTGCAAATCCTGAATTTTTAAGGTTAATTTTCATGGAAATGTATTTTTTGCTATTGGCGAAGCGCAAAGAAAGTGCCTGGAAGAGAATCAGGTAACACAATGAGAGACGGAAAAGTACTCACCATTGAAGGTATGGATGGCCTACAAGGCGGAGAGTTTTATCGCTCCGGAAGCGGGGACTGTCAATGATAAAGGCCGTTGGCGGCAGGCTGCATGAAAGGGTGCGAGGCTTTCGGAGCAGGGACGGATTGGCTGCGATCCCCGGTTCAAGGCAAGTGATCAAACCTTGGGCATAGGGCTATTTCTATCGCTATGCCTGCCGGATAGGGGGGTTAATCTACCCTCTCCGCCACGGTTTTCAACAGCCGGTGTGTACATCTAATGTTGGCGCCTTGTTGCGGCGGCGGAGGTGCATTACAGGTCTGCGGGGGCTTTCGTGTTCTATGCCAATCCGCCTGAATTTTAAACGACACAGCGCGGCGGGAGTAAGCTCCGCCGCGCTGTGTGAGGTATGCGCCCATTGGGATGGCCTGAGATAAGCCCAAGGGTTTCAGATGAGTGGTACCGAAGGCCGGAATCGAACCGGCACGGCCAGAGGCCATCGGTTTTTGAGACCGACGTGTCTACCTATTCCACCACTTCGGCATGAAACGGGCTGGATTATAGTAAGACCCGCGCTAAGGGTCAAGCATTATCGATTATATTTATACCCGATATCTGGCGTGGATGAACTCGGAACAAAAATATTATGTCGGCCAAGAGGGAGAGTTTGAAATCCTGGATGGTTTTGGCAATCCGCGAGAAAAACTGGCTGGACGGATCGTCCATCGGACGGCCCCGGATGGATGGGGGGCAGACGGTCTCGGTCCGCTTGCGATAAAAGCTCGACCGCCACACCGGGCGGTAAAAATCGGTGGATAAATAATAGATAAATGGCAAATCAAAAGGGGTTGCGCAGAATGCGCAACCCCTTGATTGTTTGGTGGAGCTAGGCGGGATCGAACCGCCGACCTCTTGAATGCCATTCAAGCGCTCTCCCAGCTGAGCTATAGCCCCGAACAGGAGCCACTTTATAGCAAAGGCACTTCGGAGTGTCAACTAAAAACAACACTAAAAAAAGCACTAAAAAAAATGGATAAATCGAGTCTGCGCCGGCACCGAATTTCTGCCCCCTGTGAGCGGCAAAAACGCAAGAGAGGGGAGGGGGCGGCGAAGATTTTCAGCCAACGACCTTTGTTTTGAACATGGTGAGAAGCATTTTGAAGCGCTGAACGGCGCGAACCTTGTGAGAGATGCCGCCAGGCATCAGAACGATCTCTCCGGCGCCGACAGTCACCGGGGCGCCGCCGATGGTGATTTCGGCCTCGCCGTCCAGCACCTGAATAAATGCGTTGTAGGGGACCGTGTGTTCCGAAAGCGCCTGCCCGGCGTCAAAGCTGAAAACCGTCAAGGTTCCGCTGTTGGCTTCCAGCAGGGTGCGGCTGACAATGGCGCCGGATTGGTATTGAGTCATTTCCGCGAGATTGTGAGCGACGGCTCCTTCGATATTGGTCGTTGGCGTACTCATGGAATTTCTCCTCTGAAAACAGCAAAGGTCGGTACCAAGGTCACCGGTTCACCTCCCGAATGTGCGAAAGCCGGAGAGGGCTCCGGCTTTCGTGTTCTACGGTCTACAGGGTGATTCCGGTGAGGCGGGTCAGGGCCTCAAGATACTTCTCGCCGGTGCGACGGACGATTTCGGCCGGCAGCGGCGGCGGGGGCGCTTTTTTCCCCCAATCGAGGGTTTCCAGGTAATCGCGCAGAAATTGTTTGTCGAAGCTGGGTTGCTGACCGCCGGGCCGATACTGGTCCTTGGGCCAGAAGCGCGAAGAGTCCGGCGTCAGTGCCTCGTCGATCCAGATCAGGCGATCATCATATACCCCGAATTCGAATTTGGTGTCGGCGATAATGATTCCCCGCTCGGCAGCGAGATCGCGCGCGCGCCGGTAAATGGCGAGAGTGGCCTCGCGCGCCTGCTCGGCAAGATCGCGACCGCACAAATCCGCCATCCGCTCAAACGGAATATTTTCGTCATGATCGCCGATTTCGGCCTTCGTTGAGGGAGTGAAGATCGGGGCCGGAAGTTGGGCGCTTTCCGCCAGGCCGGCAGGCAGCTGGATGCCGCAAATGCTGCCGGTTTGCTGGTATTCTTTCCAGCCGGAGCCGGATACATAGCCGCGCACAATGCATTCGACCGGCAGTGGGCGGGCTTTTTTCACCAGCATGCTGCGCCCCGCGAGATCGGCGCGGTATTTATGGGTGATGGCGGGGAAGTCATCGACCTCGGTGGCGACGATATGATTGGGAATGACATCGGCCATTTTTTTGAACCAGAATTTCGAAATCTGGGTCAAAACAAAGCCTTTGTGGGGAATCGCCTCATTCATGATGACATCAAAGGCGGAGATGCGATCGCTGGTAACGATCAACAGATGCTCACCCAGGTCATAGATGTCGCGCACTTTCCCGCGGTTGACGAGTTGGAGATCGGGAAAGTTGGTTTCGATAACGGTAGCGGTCATTAGCGGTACTCTCCCTGGAATGAAGAGGCAATGGTGGGTGAAATGCTGATCTCGGCCTGGTTGCGTAATTCTTCGAGAAGTTTTTCGACAGCCTGCGTTTTTTGGTTGCTGAGCAGGGACTCGCGCAGCTGCTCGCGCTGCGTCTGATCGAGGGCGCTCAGGTCGGCGTTCTGCCGTTCCTTCAGTTGGACGACAATGAAGCTGCCGCCTTCTTCGAAAACACGGTCGGCCGCAGGCGCCTCTTCGGTCAGGTCGAACGCCGTTGTGGCCAGCGCTTGCGCATTGCCCAGGCCGGGAACAAAAGAACCATAAGCGCGGGTAAACAGGCCTGTCTCTTCAAGCTTCTGCTGGTTTTTGCGGGCCAGGGCTTTGAGCGTGCTACCGGATTTCTGCTCGGCCAAAGTCGCTTCCGCAGCTTGCTGAGCCATTTCCCGGGATTTTTCACGACGGAAGGCCGAGGTGACTTCCTCGCGGACTTCGGCGAGTTCGGGAAGGCGGCGTTCCTGACGTTCCTTCACCGCGAACAGGATTACACCTTGCGGAAGATTGACCGGACGGGCGAGTTCTCCCGGCTGCAAAGTGAAAGCGGTGGCAAGAATCTCCGGCGCGTCTTCCAGGCCCCGGGCGCTTCCCTGACGGTCGGTCAAGCCGGTTTCCTCAAGGGCGAGGTCGTTCGCCTCGGCCGCTTTTGCCAGGGCGCCGTCCTGGCGGTGGATATTGTATGCATCCATCGCTTTTTCATAAGCGAGCTGCTGCGCTTTTTCCATCCGCAAGCCGGCTTCGACCTCCTCGGCGACTTCGGCAAAGGGCTTCACCCCGGCGTCTACATGCTGCTCGACTTTGATGATGTGGAAGCCAAAAGGCGATTCAACCAGGTCGCTGATCTGACCGGGGGGCAGAGAGAAAGCCGCTTGTTCGAAAGGAACCACCATGGCGCCGCGGGGGAAAAACCCAAGCTCCCCCCCCTGTCTGGCGCTGCCGGGATCGTCGGAATGTTTTCTCGCCAATTCGGCGAAGTTTGCACTGGCCTGAGCTTTTTCCAGAATCGCCATTGCCTGCTTGCGTTTTTTCTCCCGCATTTCGTCGCCGGCATCCTGCGCGACCTTGATCAGGATGTGGGCCGCCTTGACCTGCTCGGCGATCTCGAACTGATTCAGGTGACGACGGTAATATTTCTGCAGTTCTTCCTCCTCGAAGGTCACCTCGCCGGCGTAGCGGCTCGGATCGAAGCGCAGATATTGCAGAGAAACCATCTCGGGGATGCGAAATTCTTCCTGATGCTCGACAAAGAATGTTTTGAGTGCTTCTTCGTCCACTTTCACCCGTTTTTCATAGTCGGCGGGGGAGAAGCGCAGGAAAAGCAGATTTATCTTTTCGTTGCGGTTGCGGTATTCCTGGGCGACTGCCGCATCGTCCACCGATACGTCCGCTTCAATCTTCTCGCGTAGTTTCTCCACCAGCAATTGGTGCTTCTGCATCGTCTCGAACGCTTCGGGATTGAGGCGTTGCGCATTAAGGACCTGCAGGTAGAGCTCGCGGCTGAAGGAGCCATTCTCCTGAAATGCGGGAATCTCGGCGATACTGCCCACCAGTTCCTGCTGCGAGACTTTAAGGCCGAGACGTTTGGCCTCCTGCCGCAGCAGTGTTTGCTCCACCAGCGCATCGAGGGCCTGTTGCCGCAAGCCGAGGGTGCCTTCCAGCTCCGGGGTGAATTTTTCCCGGTAGACATCCTGATACAGGCGGTAAAGATTGCTGTAGGCGCTCTGATATTCGTTATAGCTTATGCGCGTCCCGTTTACTGTCGCTGCGGTTTCGGGATCGCCCGCCGACCCTTGATCGGCGCCTTTGCCCCAGACCAGGAAGATGGTGCCGACGAAAGCTGCAATAATGGTCCAGAAGACAACCTTGACCAGGATGGACTTCTGTTTTCTGCGGATCAGATCCAGCATCGGGGAAAGGTCTCCTTTGGCTTCGCTTAATTGTGGTAAACAAGCGTCGCATGTTAGCCAAACTGGGGCGGAAATGCAACCACTTTCTCCTTTTTCCGGCTTGCGCAAAAAGCCGAATCCTGCTAACGTGACCCCGTTTTCGTCAGCCGCTCCCCTACTCTTCGGAGCCTAGTAAAAGGAGTTTAACCGGACATGTTCAATTTGTTTGATGCCATCCTCGGGATGTTCTCCAATGATCTTGCCATTGACCTGGGAACTGCCAATACCCTGGTCTATCTCAAGGGGAAAGGCGTAGTCGTCAGCGAACCGTCGGTTGTGGCGGTGCAAAAGGACGCCATGGGACAGAAGAAAGTCCTTGCCGTCGGCAAAGAGGCGAAAAAGATGCTTGGCCGCACTCCCGGCAGCATCGTCGCCATACGGCCGATGAAAGATGGGGTCATTGCCGATTTCGACATTACCGAAGAAATGTTGCGCTACTTTATTCAGAAAGTTCACAATCGCAAAACCCTGGTGCGGCCGCGCATCGTCATCTGCGTCCCCTCGGGAATAACCCAGGTGGAAAAAAGGGCGGTCAAGGAATCAGCCGAATCGGCGGGGGCGAGGGAGGTTTACCTGATTGAAGAGCCGATGGCCGCGGCCATTGGCGCCGGCTTGCCGATCACCGAGGCGTCCGGCAATATGATCGTCGACATCGGCGGCGGCACGACGGAAGTGGCGGTCATCTCGCTTGCCGGCATCGTTTACGCCAAAAGTGTTCGGGTCGGCGGCGATAAGCTGGACGAGGCCATTGTGCAATACCTCAAGCGCAAGTACAACTTGCTGATCGGCGAGCGCACCGCGGAAGCTATAAAGATCGAGATTGGCAGCGCTCACCCCGACCCTGATGGCGAAACGCGTTCCATGGAGGTCAAGGGGCGGGATCTGGTGACCGGGATTCCGAAGACGCTGGAGGTCGACTCCAACGAAATACGCGATGCGCTTTCGGAAACGGTGAATGCCATTGTCGAGGCCGTGCGCATCGCCCTTGAACGCACCCCGCCCGAGCTGGCCGCGGATATTGTCGATAAAGGAATCGTCCTTGCCGGCGGCGGCGCCAATCTGCGCAATCTCGACCTCCTGCTGCGGGAGGAAACCGGACTGCCGGTGGTTATCGCCGAGGACCCCCTTTCCTGCGTCGTTCTCGGTTCGGGCAAGGTTCTCGATGAACTCGACCTGCTGAAGAGAGTAACCGTCACCTCGTAATGGTCCCTTGTTCGCCGGGGAACCGCCGCCTGCCATCTGACCGCCGGGGAAAGCCGTCCCGCCTCTTCGTCGGAACCGAGAGTTGACCGGTGCTGGACTTACTGAAAAAATACCGGACCCCTCTGTTGTCGGGCATCCTGATCCTGATTGCCCTCCTTTTTTATTCGGCCAATCTGCGGAGTCAGGAAAAAACGACGATTTTCGAGCGCACCGTTCTGCAACTCACCGCCCCGCTGCAGAACGGCATCAGTTTTGCCTGGAATTCGGTTTCCGGCTGGTGGCATGGGTATTTCTGGCTGGTCGATACACAGCGCAACAATGCCCGCCTGCTCGACGAAAACCGGCATTTGCAGGCGGAACTGTCCCGTCTTCAGGAGGTCGCCCTGGCCAATGAACGGTTGCGGCGACTTCTCCAGTTCAAGGAAGAAATAAATCTGCCGGTTTTGCCGGCGCAGGTCATTGCCGAAGACGCATCGAGTTGGTTCCGCACCGTGGTCATCGACAAAGGGCTGGCGGATGGCTTGCGGGAAGGACTGCCGGTGGTTGTCGCCGAAGGCGCGGCGGGCCGGGTGATCTCTTGCGCATCCCGCCATTCGCGCGTTCTTCTGGTCACCGATGCCTCCTCCGCTGTCGCTGCTCTGGTGCAACGCAATCGCACTCGCGGCATTATCCGCGGCCAGGGTGACAACCTTGTTTTCGAGTATGCGCTGCGGCAGGCCGATATCGAGGTGGGAGACCAGTTGGTCTCTTCCGGCACCGGCGGCGTGTTCCCCAAAGGCGTTCCGATCGGCCGCATCACCCGTATCACCCGGGAGGAATACGGATTGTTCCAGACGGTGGAAGTGGCGCCGGCGGTCGATTTTTCCCGCCTTGAAGAAGTGTTGATTCTCCTAAAAGACCCTCCGCAATGACCCGGATTTTTCTCTACTTCCTCTGCGGCTTTATTTTTGTCCTGGCACAAACCGCATTGATCCCCCAGATCCTGCCTTTTGCCTTGAAACCGGACCTGCTGCTGATATTGATCGTCTATCTCGGGCTGAATGAAAAATATGTGCGCGGGGGTGCCCTTGCCTACACTCTGGGCATGTTTGAAGATGTTTTTGCCGGGCACTACCTCGGCCTTTACGGTTTGTCTCTGCTGCTCACTTTTCTGGTGGTGCGTGGAGTTGCCGGCCGGCTGAATACGGAAAGCCCTTTTCTGCTGTTGCTGATGGTCGGCGGCGGCACCCTTCTGCAAGGCGGGGTGCTGTTTTTTTCTCTCGGCTTCTTCGCCGAAGCCGGACCTTTAGCGGCGGTTTTCTCCTGGACCCTGGCGCCGCAAGTCCTGCTCAACCTTGCCGCCGCTCTGCTGATTTTGCAATTGCTGCCACGGTTGCAAAAAATCCTGGCGCCGCGGACGGAAATCCCCGGACTTCGCTGTCTGCACAAAACAAATGCCTCTTAATTCCGGCCATCGCAGTTTTCACAATCGTTTTCTGATCTTCTCCCTGGCGGTGATCGGGTTGTTTCTTCTGCTGATTCTGCGCCTGTGGTACCTGCAGGTGATCAGCAGCGATCGCTATCTGAATCTGGCCGAAAAAAACCGCATTCGCTATATCCCCATCGCCGCACCGCGCGGGCCGATCTATGACCGCGACGGCAAGTTGCTCGTGCAAAACCGGCCGGCTTTTACGATTTCCGTGCTGCGCCAGGAAATCGATGACCGTGACGCGCTGCTGCAACGGCTTTCGCTCTATCTGGGGATGCCGTTGGAAGATTTGAACAAGCGGTTTGCCAAGGGCGGCCGCTATCATCGCTACCGGCCTTTCCCTCTGGCGGAGGATGTCGGGCGCGACATCCTGGAGCGGGTTCAGGAAAACGCTCTCGATCTTCCCGGGGTGCTGGCCGAGGTGCGGCCGGTGCGCTCTTACCCGGACGGGAGTATGGCGGCGCACCTCTTCGGTTATCTCGCCGAAGTCACCGAGGATGATTTGAACCACGCAAAGGGGGACGATTACCGGTTGGGGGACTTAATCGGCAAAAGCGGCCTGGAGAAACGGCTGGAAATCCAACTGCGTGGCACCGCCGGCGAGAGACTGGTTGAAGTCGACGTGCGGGGCAAGGAATTGCGTCAGCTCAAGACCCTTGAACCGATCCCCGGCAACCGGGTCTATCTGACTTTGCAACGGGATTTGCAGCGGACGGCGGAAGCCGCTTTGGGCAATCAGGCCGGGGCGGCGGTGGCCCTGGATGTGAAGACCGGGGAGGTGCTGGCGATGGTCAGTCATCCCACCTTCAATCCGGCCGCCTTTGCCAGCGGCATCTCCGGCGAAGAATGGGTCGCACTCCTGAAAGACCCACGGCATCCTTTGCAGAACAAGGCGATCAAGGGTCAGTATCCACCGGCCTCGACCTTCAAGATGGTCACCGCCCTGGCCGCACTCAAAGCCGGGATAGTCACTCCGGCCACCACCGTGAACTGCTCAGGAAAGTTCACCCTCGGCGGCAGGGAATTCCGCTGCTGGAAAAAGCACGGCCATGGCAGTGTCGATTTGAAGAAAGCTCTCCGCGAGAGCTGTGACGTTTACTTCTATCAGGTCGGCCTGGACCTGGGAATCGACAGCATCGCGCAGATGGCCCAATCCCTTGGCCTCGGAACGCCCCTTGGTTTTCCTCTGGAGGGCGAAAGGGGAGGGCTGATCCCGACCCGGCAATGGAAGAAGGAGCGGTTTAACGATCGCTGGTACGACGGGGAGACGGTCATCGCCGCCATTGGACAAGGGTACGTTTCGGTGACTCCGTTGCAGCTGGCGGTGATGACCGCCGCAATCGCCAACGGCGGCACCGTGCTGCGGCCGCATGTGATCAAGCGCATCGAAGATTTGCAGGGCAATGTCCTGCTGGAGAACAAGCCGGAAGTCATCGGTTCGTCCGGCCTGCGCGCAAGCGATCTGCGTGCGGTGCAGCAGGGAATGGTCGCGGTTGTCAACGAGATGGGGGGCACCGGGCGGGCCACCCACCTGGACGCCATCACCGTGGCGGGGAAGACCGGCACCGCCCAGGTGGTCCGGATGAAGGAGGATCGCATCAAGGATGAAACGACCATACCGTATCGCTTTCGCGATCATGCCTTGTTCGTTGCCTTTGCGCCGGTCGAGGACCCGCGGATTGCCGTCGCGGTCGTCGTCGAGCACGGCATGCACGGCGGCAGCGCCGGAGCGCCGATAGCGCGCGCCATTTTTGAGAACTATTTCGGCCTGCCTCCGTCCACCGTGGAAGCGAGCGGTGCTTTTTATGGGGATTGACGATGTTTGACAGACGGCTGCTGACCCACTTCGACTGGGTGCTGCTGCTGGTGGTGGCGGCGGTGGCGGGCATCGGTATCTGCAATCTTTACAGCGCCACTTCCGGTTGGGAGAACAATACTCCGCTTTATATGAAGCAGGCATCCTGGCTTGGGCTCGGCCTGCTGATTGCGTTCGCGGTTTGCGCTTTCGATTACCGCCACCTGGAGTATTCGGGGTTTCTCCTCTACGGATTGAACCTGTGTCTGTTGGTTGCCGTCTTGCTGGTCGGCAAAAGCACCATGGGCGCGACCCGCTGGATCAGTTTCGGCGGTTTGAACGTGCAGCCGAGCGAGATCATGAAACTGGTGATCATCGTCACTCTTGCGCGCTATTTCAGCGCCCAGGAGAATTTTCGCGGTTATTCGCTCTTCGAACTGGTCGGTCCCTTCCTGTTGCTGGGATTTCCCGTTCTGCTGATCATGAAGCAGCCCGATTTGGGCACTGCCATGCTGATCATTTTCATCGGCGCCACCATGGTCCTTTTTGCCGGCATTCGCCGGCACACCATGTTCTTTCTGGCCCTCGCCGGGATGGCCAGCGCCTGCGGCGGGTGGTTTTTGCTGCACGGGTATCAAAAGGAGCGTATCCGAACCTTCCTCAACCCGGAGCGTGATCCTTTAGGCTCCGGGTATCACATCATCCAGTCGAAGATCGCCGTCGGCAGCGGCGGATTTCTTGGGCGCGGGTATATGCAGGGAACCCAATCCCAGCTTTCCTTCCTTCCCGAACGGCATACCGATTTTGCTTTCTCGGTTTTTGCCGAAGAGTGGGGATTCATCGGGTCGCTCTTTCTGCTCCTTATCTATCTGTTCATCATCATCTGGGGGATGTACATTGCGCGCCGCGCCGGCGATAAGTTCGGCATGTTCCTCGCGTTGGGGGTCGTTGCCATGCTGTTCTGGCATATCGTCGTCAACCTGGGCATGGTGATCGGTCTGCTGCCCGTTGTCGGTGTTCCTCTGCCGCTCTTTTCCTATGGAGGAACAAGCATGGTGACGTCCATGATTGGCGTCGGCCTGCTTCTCAACATCAGCATGCGGCGGTTCATGTTTTAGTGGCGGCTGTCGGGTGATCGCTCACCTGAAAACTGCTATACTAGCGGTGTTGCTTTTCAACGGAGAATGAACGATTAAAGAAGCGATGTTCTGGGAGAAAGCCCCGGCAGGAAAGGTGAAGTGTTCTCTCTGCCGCTTTGGCTGCACCATCCCCGATGGCCGGCGCGGCCTCTGCGGCGTAAGGGAAAACCGTGGCGGGACTCTGACCACTCTGGTTTACGGCCAGGCGATCGCCGAGCATATCGATCCCATCGAAAAAAAGCCGTTGTTTCATTATCATCCCGGATCGCAAAGCCTTTCCGTTGCTGCGGCGGGGTGCAACTTCCGCTGTCTTCACTGTCAGAATTACCAGATTTCTCAACTGTCTTCCTGCCAGGCAATTCCGGGCCAGCCGCTGTCGCCGGCCGAAATCGTCCGCCGGGCGCAGGCGTCCGGCTGCCTCAGCATTTCCTACACCTACACCGAGCCGACCATCTTCTACGAGTACGCCTTCGATACCGCTGTGCTGGCCCATGAGCATGAAATCGGCAACGTTTTTGTCACCAACGGCTACATCGGCGAGGCGGCCCTCCGGCATATAGCGCCGTATCTGGATGCGGCCAATGTCGACCTGAAGGGATTTTCCGAGAAGTTCTACGGCGAAATTACCGGCGCCACCCTGCAGGGAGTGCTGGATTCCTTGCGGATTTACAAGCAACTGGGGATTTGGCTGGAAATTACCACCTTGATCATCCCCGGTCACAACGACAGCGATGCCGATTTGCAGGGGATCGCCCGCTTTATCGCCGACGAACTCGGTCCGGAAGTCCCCTGGCACGTCACCGCATTCCATCCGACCTACCGCATGCTCGACTGTCCGCCCACCCCGATGGAAACCTTGCGCCGGGCGCGCCGGATCGGTCGGGATGCCGGTTTGCAGTATGTTTATCAGGGAAATTTGCCAGGGGAGGGGGGAGAAAATACCTACTGTCCGGGATGCGGCCAATCGGTCATCGAGCGTTCGGGCTTTCGCCTTGGCGCCATACGGCTGCGGGACGGCCGCTGTATCCATTGCGCCACCCCGGTGGCGGGAATCGGCATGTCCGCCCCACCATCCGGCAGCCGCCATTCTTGAGCAGCAGCAAAAACAGATTCCGACGGCCTGTGCGTTAATCGGTGGGATCGCCTGGCTTTTCGCCCCGGCGCTGGTCTTCCCAGTAAGCCAGGCGTTCTTTGATCAGCTTTTCGTAACCGCGTCCGGCCGGTCGGTAGAAGCGCCGGTCGCGCAGCGCTTCGGGTAGATAATCCTGGGCCACATAGGCATCCGGGTACTCATGGGCATAGCGGTAACCGCGCCCATATCCGAGCTCCTTCATCAGCCCGGTGGGGGCGTTGCGGACAGCCAGCGGCACCGGCAGCGCGCCGCTGTTGCGCACTTCGGCCAGCGCTTCCTCAATCCCCCGGTAGGAGGCATTGCTCTTCGGGGCGGTAGCCAGATAAGTAACCGCCTGAGCCAGGTTGATGCGTGCTTCCGGCAAGCCGACGAAATGCACCGCCTGCTGCACTGTCACCGCCATCTGCAGGGCGCGCGGGTCGGCGTTGCCGATATCCTCGGAAGCGAAAACGACCATGCGCCGCACGATGAAAAGCGGGTCCTCCCCCGCCTCCAGCATCCGCGCCAGCCAATAGAGGGCGGCATCGGGATCGGAGCCGCGCAGGCTTTTGATGAAGGCCGAAATAACGTTGTAATGCTCCTCGGCGCCCTTGTCGTACAACAGCGCTTTTTTCTGCAACGCCTCCTGCAATTCGGCAACGCTAAGGCAATTGCTCTGCGCCGTTGCCGCCGCCACCTCCAGGGTGTTCAGGGCGATGCGGGCATCTCCTTGCGCCTGCTCGGAGAGCCAGTCGAGGGCCTCTTCGGACAACTGCAGTTTTTTTTCCGCCATCCCGCGCGGATCGGAAAGGGCGCGCTGCAAAAGGGTTTTTATGGCTGCGGGCGGCAGGGGTTGCAGGACGAAAACCCGGGAGCGGGAGAGAAGGGCGGAATTGATTTCAAAGGAGGGATTTTCGGTGGTTGCGCCGATAAGAATGATATCGCCGCGCGCCACGTAGGGGAGATAAGCATCCTGCTGCGCCTTGTTGAAACGATGGATCTCGTCGACAAAGAGCAGGGTCTTGCGGCCATGATAGGCCCTTTCCTCCTTCGCTCTGGCGACAATTTCCCTGACCTCTTTAACGCCTTGCAAAACGGCGGAGAAAAAGACCATCCGACTGGCCGTAGCCGCCGCGATGACCTGTCCGAGGGTGGTTTTGCCGGTGCCCGGCGGTCCCCAGAAAATGACCGAGGCGACCTGGTCCGTTTCGATCAGCCGGCGCAGCACCTTGCCTTCGCCCAGCAGATGCTCCTGTCCCACCATCTCCGCCAGATTGCGCGGGCGAAGGCGTTCCGCCAACGGCAGAGTTCCCGTCTGATTGCTTTCAAAGAGGTTCATCGGTAATTCCCGTGCTGAAAATGAGATCCTCACTATACGCGCCCCATCCCGCCCGTTCAAGGGCGTAAGCCGGCGAAAGCGATGGACTTCATTGATGGCGTATGCTACACATCCAACATTTGCCAACCAACAGATGGGATACGCATGAAACGAGTCGGCATCTACGCAAAACGCAATCATCCCGGCGCCGTGAAGATCGCCAGGGAAGTTGCCGTCTGGTTGCAGGAACAGGGAATCGCGGTCTTCGCCGAGCAGTCTCTGGCCGAGGAGATGGGGAGCATCGTCGGTTATCCCGGCGGTTCGATTCCGCCTCTGGTCGATCTCATCATTGTCCTTGGCGGCGATGGAACGCTGATTTCCGTGGCCCGTCAGGTGGGCGACCTGCGCACTCCGATTCTCGGAGTGAACCTGGGGAGCCTCGGCTTTCTGACCGAGATCACTCTGGAGGAAATTTATCCCATCCTCGAACGGGTGGTCCATGGCGACTACACCGTTTCCGACCGGATGATGCTGGATGCCATCGTGCGTCGCAAAGGGCGGGAAATCGATCGATTCCGCGTCCTGAACGATGTCGTGATCAACAAGGGAGCTCTGGCCCGGATCATCGATATGGAAACCTGCGTCGACGGCTCCTATCTGACCACCTTCAAGGCCGATGGCCTGATTATCGCAACGCCAACCGGTTCGACCGCGTATAATCTGGCGGCCGGCGGACCGATCATCTATCCAGGTCTCAACTGCCTGGTGCTCTCACCCATTTGTCCGCACATGCTGACCAATCGCCCCATTATCGTTTCCGATGAATCGGTGATCCAGGTGGAGGTCAAATTCCAGGGTCAAGATGTGGTGTTCACTGCGGACGGTCAGGTCGGCATGCCCTTGGAAGGCGGAGATGTTGTCGAGGTCAGAAAATCGCTCAGCAGCACCCTGCTGGTGACCAGCCCGATGAAGGATTATTTCGAGGTGCTGCGAACAAAACTCAGATGGGGGCAACGATAAGTCCAGATTTTTCCTGAGCTGCCCATTTTGGCAACTTTTAGCCGTTTACCTTATTTCTTGCCATGCTTATCGAACTCAATATCCGCAACTTTGCCATTATCGATCGCCTCCAGGTGTCTATCGGACCAGGGTTGAGCGTGCTGACGGGGGAGACCGGCGCCGGTAAATCGATCATCATCGACGCCGTTGGACTCCTTCTCGGCGCGCGGGCGCGCCCGGAGTTGATCCGCACCGGAGAAGAAGAAGCGACTGTCGAGGCGCTCTTTGATCTGTCCGCACAGCCGGAAGTGCGCCAGGAGCTCAAGGAAAATGGTTTCGATAGCGATGCGGAACTGATGGTGAAGAGAACCATCTCCCGCGCCGGTAAAAACCGGGTCTATATCAACGGGTCCTTGGCCAAACTGGCGCAACTACAGGCGATCGCCGGCCGTTTACTCACCATCTACGGACAGCATGAACACCAGCAACTGCAACGGATCGAAACCCATCTGGGCCTGCTCGACCGGTTTGCCGCCCTCGCTGGGGAAATCGGCGCCTACCGGCACTTCTTCCGGGAGTTGGGCGAAACCTCGGCGCGTCTGCAGCAACTGGAAGCGGCCGAACGGCAGCGCCAACAACGCCTGGAACTGCTGGAACACCAGAGTCGTGAACTTGCCGACGCCGGACTGCTGGAGGGCGAGGACGAGGAATTGGCGGCGGAGCGGCTGCTGCTGCAGAATGCCGCTCGGCTGACCGCGGTCGCCGAAGGCGGTCACAACCTTCTCTACGGCGCCGAAGGGGCCGTTTGTGAAAACATCGGATCGGTGGCCGACGATCTGGAGGCTCTGGCCGGGGTTGAACCGCGTTTTGGAAAAATGGCCGAATCCTTGCGTACTTGCCAATACACCTTGGAGGACGCGGCGGGACAATTGCGCAGCTATGGCGGCCAGATCGCCTTCGACCCCGAACGCCAGGCCCACGTCGAGGCGCGACTGGCCCAGCTATCGGTTTTGAAGAAAAAATATGCGCCAACCATCGGGGCAATCGTCCGCTATCAGGAAGAAATCGCGCGCGAGATAGAAAGTTTGGGTGAGCTTGAAACCTCCCGGGAGGAACTGCAACTAAAAGCCGTCGCCATTCGCGAACGCCTGTTGCAAGCGGGAGCGGAGCTGTCGCTGGCCCGCCGCCAGGCGGCCAGTCGGTTGCAAGAGGCGGTCGAAGGGGAATTGAAGGACCTGTTGATGGAGAAGGCTCGCTTCGAAATGCGTTTTTTCCCGTTGGCCGAGCCCGGTTCGCAGGGATTGGAGAGGGGTGAGTTTTACCTGACGCCGAACCCCGGCGAAGAGCCGCGGCCGCTGGCCTGGATCGCCTCGGGGGGAGAGTTGTCGCGCATCATGCTGGCGCTCAAGCGCGCCGCTCCCGAGAGCGAGGCCATTCCCACGCTGATTTTCGACGAAGTCGATACCGGGGTCGGCGGCACGGCCGCCACCGCCGTGGGCGGTAAATTGAAGGGGGTTGCCGACCGTGCACAGGTGCTCTGTATCACCCACCTGCCTCAGGTGGCGGCATTTGCCGACACCCATTTGCGGGTGGAAAAACAGGAGGACGAGGGAAGAACCAGAACCCTCGTCGTACATCTGGACGGCGAGGAACGCGTCAGGGAAATGGCCCGCATGCTCGGCGGCTCTCTGGTGACCGAAAAGACCCTGGAGCATGCCAGGGAGATCATTCTGCGCTCCGCGGGGTAACCCGTTTTCTGGCGGCATGCCAGTGCCTGAAAATGGCGAAAGGATGTTCCCATGATTCGCAAAGCGCGCATCTCGGATGCCAAGGCGATTCACAAACTTCTTGCCGATTTTGCCCGCGACGGTTTGATGCTGCCACGCTCGCTGTCGGATCTGTATGAGGCGATCCGCGATTTTTATGTTTTCGAGGAAGCAGGCCAGGTGGTCGGGACGGTGTGCCTGCACATCTGCTGGGAAGATCTCGCCGAAGTACGCTCCCTGGCCGTGGCCAAGGATAACAGTGGACAGGGGATCGGACGGCAACTGGTGGTCGCCTGCCTCGATGAAGCCCGGCAGGTGGGCGTACACAGGGTTTTCGCCCTGACCTATCAGCAGGCCTTTTTCGAAAAGCTTGGGTTTGGTTTAATCGAAAAATCCGAACTGCCGCATAAAATCTGGAGCGACTGTCTGAAGTGCGCCAAATTCCCCGATTGCGACGAAATTTCGGTGAGTATCGACTTGTAAATACTATGTTTGTTGTTAAAAATATTCAAATTAAAGGTTGAATGGTTCCAAAAAGATTGACAAAAGGGGGTTTTGTTGATTAATCTCCACCTTCATTAAATTATTCCGGTCTCTGACCACCGCTTCAGGGAGGGCTTTTTGTCAGCTAAAAAGTTTACGATACTGGTAATACCGGAGGGATCGCACCGCGTCCGGCGCTTTAACGTGAAGCGCGGCGCCATTGGCGCTTGCCTTGGCTTGTGCCTTACCGTGGCGCTGGCCATATCGTGGATGACCTTCGATTATTTCCAGAACGGTCTGGACCGCGATGAGCTCCATCGCCTGAAAGCGCAAAACCGCCAGCAGGAAAAAGAACTGCAACGCCTGACCGCCAGCATCGGGGATTTGCGGCAGGAAATGGTGGTTCTGGCGCAAAACGACGCCAAGGTTCGTGTCCTGTCCCAACTGTCCAAGCCGCGTCCGGAAACCCTGGTCGGCATGGGCGGGCCGCCGGAAAGCGACAGCGACGATCTCTCCACTTTGCAGCGACAAATCGACGAATTGCGCACGGCCATCGATCTGCGGCGTGAAAGTCAGGAAGAGATTCAGGGCTTTCTCAACGACCAGCGCTCGTTGCTGGCGGCAAAACCCAAGGGATGGCCGGTCAAGGGATGGTTGACCTCAACTTTTGGGATGCGCAAATCACCTTTCACCGGGCGTCTGAAAATGCATGAGGGGTATGATATCGCCGCCCGCACCGGCACGGCGGTAACCGCCACCGCCGACGGTATTGTCAGCCGGGCCGAAACCGCCCCGGGCTATGGCAAACTGGTGGTCATCGACCATGGCTACGGCTATAAAACATACTATGGACACAATTCGCAATTGCACGTCAAAGTCGGCCAGCGCGTGGTGCGGGGAGATAAAATAGCCGCGGTCGGCAACACCGGCAGTTCGACCGGTCCGCATCTGCATTACGAAGTGCGCCTGAATGGCGTCCCGCTCAGTCCAAAAAAATTCCTCTGATTCTCTCTCCACCAATCTGCAACCCCGGCGCTCCCGGGGTTTTTTGTTTGCCGGCGGTTTTTCGCGTCTGGCTTGCTCCTGTTGGCTTTCTTCTTGTCGGGGTTTGAGCCATATGCTAGAATTTGCAGGTTTTGCCGACGAAGATGGCCGGCCCGGGCGGATTGCCCGTCCGCCGAGATAATTCCTGGAGAATACCTTAATGTTGAGTGTATTGCTGAAGAAAATCGTGGGCAGCAAGAACGAGCGTGAATTGCGCCGTCTGCAACCCATCGTCGATAAAATCAATGAGTTCGAGACATCGATTGCTCCCCTGTCCGACGATCAGCTTGCGGGGAAAACCGTAGAATTTCGCCAGCGGCTCGATAAAGAGGAATCCCTGGACAGCCTGTTGCCCGAGGCGTTCGCCGTGGTTCGCGAGGCGAGCAAGCGTGTCCTTGGCATGCGGCATTTCGACGTGCAGATGATCGGTGGAATGGTTCTGCATATGGGCAAGATCGCCGAAATGAAAACCGGCGAGGGGAAAACCCTGGTGGCCACCCTGCCGGCCTATCTCAATGCGCTGACCGGCAAGGGCGTGCACGTCATCACCGTCAACGATTATCTTGCCCGGCGCGACTCGGAATGGATGGGGCAGATTCATCGTTTTCTCGGGCTCAGCGTCGGCGTGATCGTGCACGGCCTCACCGACGAGCAGCGCAAGCAGGCCTATGGCTGCGACATCACCTACGGGACGAACAACGAATTCGGCTTCGACTACCTGCGGGACAACATGAAATTCGCCCTGCCCGACTACGTGCAGCGGCCGCTGAATTTTGCCATTGTCGACGAGGTCGACTCCATCCTTGTCGACGAGGCGCGCACCCCGCTGATCATCTCCGGGCCGAGCGAGACTTCCAGCGATCTTTACAATACGGTCAACCGTATCATCCCGATGCTGAAGAAGGGGGAAATGATCGAGCATCGGGACGGCAAGATCGGTCCGGCGACCAAGGAATACACCGGCGATTTCACCGTCGATGAAAAAGCCAAAGCGTCTTCGCTTACCGAAGAGGGCGTGGCCAAAGTCGAACGGCTGCTCGGGATCGAGAACCTCTACGACCCGCGCCATATCGAGGTGCTGCACCATGTCAACCAGGCACTCAAGGCGCATGCTTTGTTCCGGCGCGATGTCGACTACGTGGTGAAAGACGGCGAGGTGATGATCGTCGATGAATTCACCGGACGCCTTATGCCGGGCCGGCGCTGGAGCGACGGCCTGCACCAGGCGGTGGAAGCCAAGGAAGGGGTGAAGATCGAAAACGAGAATCAGACGCTCGCGACCATCACCTTTCAGAATTATTTCCGTATGTACAACAAACTCGGCGGCATGACCGGCACCGCCGACACCGAAGCCGCCGAATTTCACGAGATTTACAAGCTTGAGGTCATGGTCATCCCGACCAACCGGCCCATGATCCGGCGGGACAATCCGGATGTGATCTACAAGACCGAAAAGGAAAAATTCAACGCGGTCATCGAAGATATCATTGAGAGCAACCGAAAAGGGCAGCCGGTGCTGGTCGGCACGATTTCCATCGAGAAATCGGAAACCCTCGCCGAAATGCTGCGCAAGCGCGGTATTCCGCACAACGTTCTCAACGCCAAGCACCATGAGCGGGAAGCCGAAATCGTCGCCCAGGCCGGCCGTCGGGGGGCTGTGACCATCGCCACCAATATGGCCGGCCGCGGCACCGACATTATCCTCGGCGGCAACCCGGAGATGCTGGCGCGTCGCGAAGCGGCCACCGCTGAGGATGCCGAGGCGATTTTCCCCGGCCTTTTGGAGAAGTATCGGCAAATTTGCGCCCAAGAGCGCGAAGATGTTCTCGCGGCCGGCGGATTCTATATCCTCGGCACCGAGCGGCACGAATCGCGACGCATCGACAATCAGCTGCGCGGGCGTTCCGGACGGCAGGGGGATCCGGGGCAAAGCCGTTTTTACCTCAGCCTTGAAGACGATCTGCTGCGCATCTTCGGTTCGCACCGGGTGGCCTTTGTCATGGATAAGCTGAAGATTCCGGAGAATGAGCCGATTGAGCACGGCATCATTTCGCGGGCGATCGAAAACGCACAGAAGAAGGTGGAAGGGCATAACTTCGAAATCCGCAAGCATCTTCTCGAATACGACGATGTGATGAACCGCCAGCGCGAGGTCGTTTATACCCAGCGGCGGGAGGTGCTCGGCGGCGAGAACATCCGGGAAACGGTGGACGGCATTCTGGCGGAAACGGCCGAGGATATTGTGGCGACGTTCTGTCCGGAGAAGACGCCTGCGGCCGAATGGCAGTGGGAAAACCTGAACGAGGATTTCCACACTCAATTCAATTTTTCGCCGGATCTACCCGATTCCACCACCCCGGGACTGACCCGCGATACGCTGGAAAGCGCCCTCAAGGAACAGATCCGGCAACGGATGGCGGAACGCGAAGCGGAATTCACCACCCCGGTCATGGAGCACCTGATGAAGGTGCTGCTGCTGCAGACCATCGACACGCAATGGAAAGATCACCTGCTGTCCATCGACCATCTCAAGGAGGGGATCGGTCTTCGCGGCTACGGGCAGCGCAATCCAAAGGAAGAGTACAAGAAGGAAGCATACGGCCTGTTCATGGAAATGATGGGTCGCATTCGCCAGGAAATCATCCAGAAATTATTCCGGGTCCAGTTGGCGCGCCAGGATGACGTCGAACGCATGGAAGAGGCCGAACATCGCCGGCGGCGCCTGATTCTGAATCGGGCCGGCGGCGGCGATCAGCAGCCCAAACCGATGACCCGTGAAGGGGACAAGGTCGGACGCAACGATGCCTGCCCCTGCGGCAGCGGCAAGAAATATAAAAAATGCTGCGGTAAGTAGAAAGCTGCAAGAACGCTGATTTCAGGAGATGGACATGGAATCGAAAGATAAATTGCTGGTAAAAGGCTTCCGCTTCGCGGCGACCGCAGCCGGAATTAAAAAGTCGGGCAAGCGCGATCTGGCCCTGATCTGCTCCGATACGCCGGCGCGTTGCGCCGGCGTGTTTACCACCAATCGCGTCGTTGCCGCGCCGCTGGTCGTCTCCACGCCGCGAATCCGGACCGGCCTTTGCCAGGCGGTGCTGGTGAACAGCGGCAATGCCAATGCCTGCACCGGCGAGTCTGGCTTGCGCGACGCCCGGCGCTGCGGTGAACTTACGGCGCAAGCATTGGGGATTGCAGAAGAACTGGTAGCTGTATCTTCCACCGGAGTGATCGGTGCGGCGTTGCCGATGGAGAAATTCGAGCAGCATGTTCCCGCCCTGGCCGGCCAACTGGCGGCGGACGGTCTGGAAGATGTGGCGTGGGCGATCATGACCACCGATTTGTTCCCCAAACTGGCGACGGCCGAAGGACGCGTCGGCGCCGCCGCTTACCATATGGCGGGCGTCGCCAAGGGCGCGGGGATGATCCACCCCAACATGGCCACCATGTTGGCCTTTGTGCTCACCGACGCGCAGGTGGAAGCCGATTTTCTCCAGGCGGCCTTGCGGCGAGCGGTCGATACATCCTTCAACTGCATCTCCGTCGATGGCGATACCTCCACCAACGACATGGTGCTGCTGCTGGCCAACGGCGCCGGCGGCGCCGGCGAAATTGTCGGTGGCACCGCTGAAGCCGCAGCTTTTGAGGAGAATTTGCACGCTGTTTTGCTCGATCTGGCGAAGATGATTGTACGCGATGGCGAAGGGGCGACCAAATTGGTGCAAATCCGCATCAAAGGCGCCATCGATCAGGCAGAAGCCCGCCTTGCCGCGCGCAGCGTCGCCACCTCCAATCTCGTCAAGACCGCCTTCTTCGGCGAAGATGCCAACTGGGGGCGGATTATCGCCGCTGTTGGTTATTCCGGCGCGCAGGTTGATCCGGACCGGGTGGCGATCTCTTTCAACGACGTGCCGGTGGTGCGCAATGGCGTCTCCACCGGCAAGGAGATGGAGGAGAAGGCGACCGCCATCCTCAAAACGCCCGAATTCACCGTCACCGTCGATCTGCGGCAGGGGGACGGCGAAGCGTTCTATTACACCTCCGATCTGACCTACGATTACGTCCAAATAAATGCGGCTTATAGAACCTGAAAAGCAGTGACGAGTGACGGGTAACCAGTAACTTTCATCATGTCACTCGTCACTCGTCACTCGTCACGTGCCCTCATGAATCCCGCATCCCTCATCGATCATACCCTGCTGCGGCCCGATGCTTCTTCCGAACAGATTGCAATACTGTGTGAAGAAGCGGTGGAGCATGGTTTTGCCGCCGTCTGCGTCCCGCCGGTTTATGTTCCTCTGGCCGTCGCGCGGCTTTATGGCTCGCAGGTGCGCGTGGCCACCGTTGCCGGTTTTCCCCTCGGGTATCAACTTCCGGCGGAAAAAGCCTTCGCCGCTGCCCAAGCGGCCGCGCAAGGGGCGGAGGAAATCGACATGGTTATTCACCTGGGAGCGGCTTTGGCCGGACGGCTGGACGAGGTCGAAGAGGAAATTCGCGAAGTGGTGCGGGCCGCTGACGGCACTGCGATCAAAGTTATTCTCGAATGCTGTTATCTGCCCGATGCGCTGAAGAAGGCGCTGGTTACGCGGGTTGTCGCCGCCGGCGCCGCTTACGTCAAGACATCCACCGGTTTCGGCCCGGGCGGCGCCACCGAGGCGGATGTTCGCCTTCTGTCCGCGGCCGCGGACTCACGGATCGGCGTCAAAGCCGCCGGCGGCATCCGCGACTGGTCCTTCTGCCAGCGCCTGTTGTCCGGCGGAGCGACCCGCATCGGCACCAGCGCCGGCCCCCGGATCGTCAGCCAATGGCGGCAGGCGGTCGGCCTGTGACAACACGAAGCTGGCGGCGTATTGTCCTGCTGATCCTCGATGGGGTCGGCGTTGGCGCCCTCCCCGATGCCGATTGCTACGGGGACGCCGACGCCAACACCCTGCGGCACGTGGCCGAAGCCTGTGGCGGGTTGACTTTGCCCAACCTGCAGCGGTTGGGACTGGGAAACATCCTGCCATTGGCCGGGGTGGCGCCAGTGGGGCGACCGGCGGCGCACTTCGGCCGAATGCGGGAGCTTTCCGCCGGCAAGGACACCGTAGCCGGGCACTGGGAAATCGCCGGTGTCATCACCGCCAAGCCTTTTGCCACCTTCCCGACCGGGTTCCCGGTGGAAATTATCGACGCGTTCCAGCGCGCCACCGGACTTGCCCCTTTGGGGAATATCGCCGCCAGCGGCACTGCCATTTTGCGGCAGCTGGGGGAGGAGCACCTGCGCAGCGGCCGGCCCATCGTCTATACCAGCGCCGACTCGGTATTTCAGATTGCCGCGCATGAGAGCATCATTCCGCCTGAAAGATTATATGAACTATGCCGAATAGCCAGGGATCTGCTGAAGCCCTGGCGCATCCTGCGGGTGATCGCCCGACCTTTCACCGGCGCCAATGCCGCCGATTTTCGCCGTACCGCGGGGCGGCACGATTTCTCGCTGCCGCCAACCGGCCCGACGGTTCTCGATGCCATGCAGAGCGCCGGTCTCGACGTCATTGGCATAGGCAAGATTCACGATATATTTGCCGGTCGCGGATTGACAAGGAGTGTCTTTACAGCGGGAAATGCCGAGGGGATGGAGCAAACACTGGCCGCCTTGTCGGCTGTTGAGCGCGGACTGATATTCACCAATCTGGTGGACTTCGATATGCTGTACGGGCACCGGCAGGACGCCGCCGGCTTCGCGCAGGCACTGGCGCGCTTCGATGCATGGCTGCCGCGGATAATGCGACAAATGACAGCGGGCGATCTGTTGCTCATCACCGCCGATCACGGATGCGATCCGTCGACACCGGGCACCGATCACACCCGGGAGTATGTTCCGCTGCTAGCTTGGTCGCCGACATCCAAGGGGGGAAGGAACTTGGGGATTCGCGGCAGTTTCGCCGATATCGGCGCCACCGTTGCGGCAGCGTTTTCCCTATCCACATCGGCGGGGAGGAGTTTTCTTGTGCGTTTGAATGAGGGGAGCGGGATCACATCGGGCGCAGGATAATCGCCTGACCGTTGCGCAACTGGTCCTGTGCAATTTCCGGAAAAGATTTTTCACGTTCCGACAATTCGCCAATAAATGTTTTCTCGATGAAAGTGTCCAGCGCTCGACGGTTTTCGTCGGATAGCTCGATAAATTCGATGCCAACCCCTTGCAGGTAATTGTTTTCGGGGTCGGGTTCGACCCGATAGAGAACCCTTCCTTCCATTTCCAGTTCCTGCTTCATCCCGATCAGCGGAAAAATAACTTTCAGGCGATCTTCTTTTTTCATCCGGCAGCCGGTTTTGATGAACAGGCCCTGACAGCTCAGACTGAGAACCTCGCTCAACTGGGTGCTGTTGCCGACACAAAGCATTCCGGGAAGATGCACGGAAAGTCGCAGGTTGTGCCGGGGATGCTTGTTGATGTGGCGCTGGATCATTGAAAAAAGGGCAAATACGTCCGGAGGAAATTCCAGATATTCATGTGGCAACGCCACCGGTGCATCGATCTGGGCTTCGCCGATGACAATCAATGGACACTTCTGGCTGTTGACGCGATCTGCGACCAACTGCCACAATGGCGCCGGCTGGCCGACCAGAAGAGAGGCCCCGATGATCAGCAGATCTGGTGAGCTTTCTTCGATAAAAGACTTCAGCTCTTCCGGTTTGGAAGTGACGAGAGCCCGGTAGCCCCAATTCTTAAGAATAACCTCGAGAGTTGTCAGTAAACGTTCTCGGCTATCCCCAATAAGTAGACGTTTCACAATAGATTTCCTTGTTTTGAAATGCAGGGAATGTAAGCCCGATGGCTTTGCAGGTCAAGAAAAAACCTGTAATAACCTGTAAATGCAATGTCTTGCAAACAGGATGACACCTGGATTGCGATGTGATATAAGCCGCTGAACTGAATTCCATTAAAAGGAGGCTACAATGAAAAATTTACTGCTGGTGGTTTTGTTCCTGCTCTGGAGCGCCCCTGTTTTCGGAGCTGAACCGCAGGTCGCCGAAGGCGTGATTACCACCGAAATCGTGGAGCGGGCGCCGGTCGATTCGGTGCAGACTTATCCGGCGAACGTCGATAAGATCTATTGCTTCACCAGGCTGGTTGGCGCCGAGGAGGATACAACCGTTACCCACGTCTGGTACTATGGCGGCGAGGAGATGAGCCGGATGACTCTACCGGTGCGATCATCCGATTGGCGCACCTGGTCTTCAAAAAACATTTTACCGGAATGGACCGGAGACTGGCGCGTGGAGGTTCTCAGCGCAGAAGGAAAATTGCTGATGACTTTGCCTTTCGTCTTGACCCGCAGTTGATAAGTCGCACCGCAAATGAAAAAAGCGCCCCCGCAAGAGGGCGCTTTTTTCGTCGGCACTATTTTCGATTTACTTCTTTTTTTTGACTTTTCTCGCCGCACGAGCTTTGGCGAGGTTGTCGCCAAGACCACGATCGACAGCCATCTGCCGGCGGCTTTCCGAGTAGGAGCGGGCGGCAAGCGGCTGGGTGCGGGGGATGTCGAACTGTTTGCGGTATTCAGTCGGCTTCATCCCGTGCGCCGTTTTCAGATGCCGGGCCAGGGTTTTCATCTCCTTGCCGCAAAGCATGCAGATGATCTTGTCCTTGCCGAAAGCTTTTTTGCGGGAGATCGAAGGGGCCGCAGCGCCCTCTTCGCCGGGCGCCTCAAGAGAAACCGCTTCCCCTTTTTCCAGGGCAGAGAGAGCCTTGGCCACTTCGGCCAGTTCGGCAATCAACTCCTCTTTGGTCATGGGGGTGGTGGATGCATGGGCTGCTACAATATCAGCGGCCATTTCAATCAGATTCGCCATTGTTTCCTCCTTATAAAGACGACCTTGATAACTCGATTATTTTCAGGTTGCTAACTAATACAACAATTTTTTTTAAAAGCAAGAAAAAATTTTTTTCTATGACAGAAAAAATGTTGAATACGCCATTTTTAAAATGATCATGCAGTTTGCATCGGTGGTTTCGGGAGCCAATTCGCCGCCGTCGCATTTCTTTGGCGCAACCTTCCTTTTGCGATATGTAAAACTGGTTGAGTGCCGCTGCCAACTACTACTTTTTGCAGAATTTCGATATTTTCTTTGCAAGGGGACAAGTGGTGCGGTATAGAAGCAATAATGTTTCCAGGGATCGTGATGTGAATATCCGCCTTATTCTTGAACAACGTGAAGACCAAATACTTTCACCTTTTGCCCGGCGGAGTGCGGACAGCGTCGGACGGTTGCGCGCTGAAGAGCCGTGCTCGCTAAGGACCGCATTTCAACACGATCGCGACCGGATTCTGCACAGCAAGTCTTTTCGCCGGCTCAAACACAAAACACAGGTGTTTCTCTCTCCGGAAGGGGACCATTATCGCACCCGCCTGACCCATACCCTGGAAGTTGCGCAGATCGCCCGCACGGTGGCGCGCGCCCTCGCGTTGAATGAGGATCTTACGGAAGCGATTGCCCTCGGCCACGATCTGGGGCACACGCCCTTTGGTCACGCCGGCGAGCGGGTTCTCAATGAACTGGTGGCTGGCGGCTTCCGCCACGTCGACCAGAGCGTCCGGGTGGTGGAGGTGTTGGAAAAAGACGGCGCCGGACTCAATCTGACGGCGGAAGTCCGGGACGGCATTCGCAGGCATTCCAAAGGCCGGGGACCGCTTCTCGGCGTCGATCCGCTGGTGCAGGCCTCCACCCTCGAGGGTCGGATTGTGCGGCTGGCCGATATCATCGCCTATATCAATCACGACCTGGACGATGCCATTCGCGCCGGGCTGATCAAGCCCGGGCAGTTGCCGGCCGAAGTCGTTATTTTAGGCCAAAGGCACTCGCAACGCATCGGAACGATGGTGCGGGACATGATTCAGTCTTCCCTGGCCACCGGCGGCGAAGACATCCGGCTTTCTCCGCCGGTCGTCGAAGCGATCGAAGGCTTGCGCAATTGGCTGTTCGAAAACGTTTATCTGGTGCGGACGGTGCACGATGATTTTGCGAAAGCATCCAGGGTTTTGCGGGAACTCTTCGCCTGCTTTATAGAGGGGCGGGAGAGCCTGACTGCCGCCGGTGGCCGCCCCTTTGCCGAGGACCCGCTTGAGGTTTCGGTAACCGATTTTATTGCCGGCATGACAGATCGTTATGCCATCAATCTTTATCAGCGACTTTTTCTGCCGCAGCCGTGGAAAATCCTCTGAACAAGGATAACCCCTTGAATTTCCCGGTTAATAATATTGACACAAAAAGCAGCGATATGATAGTTTGTGGGGCCTCGCGGCAGGGTCGGCGGGACAGGCGTTGCCGGCCGAAACAGCCCCGCTGGCAAGCCGTTGCACAATCCTGGACTAAGACCCGCGATTAAATTTGGATTCCCGCCAAGGTGGGGGTCAGGAGGATTACATGAGCAAAAAACTGTTGTTGGCCGACGACAGTATAACAATTCAAAAAGTTATCGGGATCACCTTCGCCAATGAGGATTATGAATTAAGTATTGTCGACAACGGTGAGACAGCCCTCGAAACGGCCCGTACATTTTGTCCCGATCTTATTCTTGCCGACGTTTTCATGCCCGGCAAGAACGGCTATGAATTATGCGCCGCGATAAGAAATGATCCCGCCCTTAAAAACACCCCGCTTCTTCTACTGACCGGAACTTTCGAACCCTTCGATGAAGGGAAAGCGAAGGCTTCCGGCGCCAATAGCTGGATATCCAAGCCTTTCGAATCACAGGCTCTTATCGATCGTGTGGAAGAACTGCTGGCCAAAGCGGCGGCAAGCCCGGCTCCTGCCGCCCCCGCCGAGGCGCCGGTTGCACCGGCCGCTGCCCAACCGGTCGCCACGCCGCCCGCTGCCGCACCGCCGGTGGCCATGCCATCGGGCCCCAAGATTGAGATACCGGACGAAGCCGACGATTTTTGGGGGGACGACCTGCCGGAATCTCTGGACGCGGACATGGTCGAGGAGACGACCCTCGCCGGGCAGGATGTTCTGGAAAGCGCCGAAGAAGGAGCCGACGATCTCTGGGGGGGGATCGATCTCGAAGAAGAAACCGCCATCGAAATCGCGCCGGCGGCCGAGGCGCATGTCGAAGAATTCGCGGTGGCCGAAGATGTCTGGGGCGAACTCGCCGAAGAGACCGCCAGCGGGAGCGTGCAGGAACTCTATTCTGCGACGGTGGAAGAAACCACCCTGTTGAGGGAGGAAAAAGCCGTAAACGATAGCCAAAGACCCGCTGCCGTCGGGCCGGTTGTCGATACGGGCGGTATTGTCGATTCCGATTGGGAAGAGTTCGGCGAGGATATTCTGGCTCTGGATGAATGCGACATTCTGGAAGAAGAAGATCTTCTCGAAGCGGGCAAGCCCGCTGATGCGTTTGCAGACCGCTCGCAACTGGCTGACCCTTTCGCCGACCCCTTGCTGGATGCGGACGATAGCCAGAGTGATGCCTGCCTGACGGAACCGGCCGCCGATGATGCGCGTTGGGGAGATCTCAACGACGAGGCGAAGATCGCCGAACCCGTGTGGGAGGATTTGGCCGACGAGCCTGCCGGGGGCGCCGAGACGGTCTGGGAGGATGCGCCCGAAAAAGGTACGGCGGATGTCGCTGCCGCGTCCACCTGGGAAATCACCGACGAGGAAACCATCGCCCCCATTCCTGCTCCTGTTGTCGCTGCACCCGCTCCCGTTCCGCCGCCCGCCAAACCCGTTGCGCCGCCGGCGCTGCCCGCCGCTTCCGTCGAGGCGCAGGTAAGCGCTCTCAGCGAGGAGGATATCGCCCGAATCGTCGAGAAGGTCGCTGGCACGGTGATCGAACGGTTGGCTCCCGCAATTCTGGAAAAAATCATTTGGGAAGTCGTTCCCGACCTGGCTGAAGCGATGATCCGGGAAGAAATTCGCCTGATCAAGGAAGATATTCAATAACCGGCCGCAAACGGCCCGGCCGGCACGTCATTCAATGGAAAATGGGGATTACCGCAATCCCCATTTTCCATTTTTCATCCGCCGCCCGCTTGCCGCAGGCTCCTGGAAGGATTCGAATTGTATGGAAACCAGGCTCTCCAAGGGCTATGAACCGCACCACGTCGAGGATAAATGGTACCGCATCTGGGAAGAGAGCGGTTTTTTTCATGCCGACGAAAATTCCCCCAAACCCCATTATTCCATCGTCATCCCGCCGCCCAATGTTACCGGCGTCCTGCACATGGGCCATGCCCTGAACAACACGCTGCAGGACATCCTGGCGCGCTGGAAGCGGATGACCGGCCATGAAGTCCTCTGGATGCCCGGCACCGACCACGCCGGCATCGCCACCCAGAACGTCGTCGAAAAACAGCTGGTCAAGGAGGGCAAGGACCGCCACGAACTGGGGCGCGAGGCCTTCGTCGAGCGGGTCTGGAAGTGGCGCAGCGAATCGGGCGGGCAGATTATCAATCAGTTGAAGAAGCTCGGCGCCTCCTGCGACTGGCCCCGCGAGCGTTTCACCATGGACGACGGCCTGTCGAAGTCGGTGCGTGAGGTTTTTGTCCACCTCTACGAGGAAGGTCTGATCTACCGCGCCAACCGGCTCATCAACTGGTGTCCGCGCTGCCATACCGCGCTCTCCGATCTCGAAGTCGAGCACGACGAGAAGAAGGGGTGGCTCTGGCACTTGCGTTATCCGGTGCAGGGGACCGACCGTTTCCTGGTCGTCGCCACCACCCGGCCGGAGACGATGCTCGGCGACACCGCCGTTGCCGTCCACCCCGAGGACGAGCGCTATCGCGATCTCATCGGCAAAAACGTCATCCTGCCGCTGCTCAATCGGGAGATCCCGGTGATCGCCGACGAGTACGTCGATCGAGAGTTCGGCACCGGCGTGGTCAAGATCACCCCGGCGCACGACTTCAACGACTTCGAGGTCGGTCGCCGGCACGGCCTGGAGAATATCAACATCCTCGATCCCTCCGGTTTTATCAATGAAAACGGCGGCCCCTACGCCGGGCTGGAGCGTTACGCCGCCCGCACCCAGGTGGTCGCCGATCTGGAGGCGCAGGGGCTGCTGGCAAAGACGGAGGATTACGCCCTCTCCGTCGGTGAATGCTACCGCTGCAAAACGGTCATCGAGCCGTATCTTTCCCTGCAGTGGTACGTCAATGTTGCGCCGTTGGCCAAGGAGGCGATCAAGGCGGTGCAGGACGGCCGCACCCGCATCATCCCGGAACAGTGGGAAAAAACCTATTTCGAGTGGATGTTCAATATCCGCGACTGGTGCATCAGCCGGCAGATTTGGTGGGGGCACCGCATCCCCGCCTGGTACTGCGACACCTGCGGCGAAATAATCGTCGCCCGGCAGGATCCGGATCGTTGCCCCTGCGGCGGCGCTCTGCGCCAGGAGACGGACGTCCTCGACACCTGGTTCTCCTCCGCCCTCTGGCCCTTTTCCACCATGGGCTGGCCGGAGCAGACCGAGACGTTGAAAAAGTTCTACCCGACCAGCTGCCTGGTCACCGGCTTCGACATCCTCTTTTTCTGGGTGGCGCGGATGATGATGATGGGACTCAAGTTCATGGGCGAGGTCCCCTTCAAGGAGGTCTACATCCATGCTTTGGTGCGCGACGCCGAAGGGCAGAAGATGAGCAAGAGCAAGGGGAATGTCATCGATCCCCTCGGTGTCGTCGAGGAGTACGGCGCCGACGCCTTTCGCTTCACCCTCGCCGCTTTCGCCTCCATGGGACGCGACATCAAACTCTCCACCGAGCGCATCGCCGGCTACAAGGCTTTCGCCAACAAGCTGTGGAACGCCGCCCGCTTCGCCCTGATGAACCTGGAGGATTTCGACCCGGCGACGATCGCGCTGGAAAAGGAGGAACTTTCCCTCGCCGACGCCTGGATCCTCGCCCGCCTCGCCGAGGCGACGCGGGAGACCAGCCAGGCCCTCGCCGGCTATCACTATAACGAGGCGGCCAGCGTTCTGTACGCCTTCACCTGGAACGAATTCTGCGACTGGTACATCGAACTGGTCAAGGGGGATCTCTACGGCGACGATCCGGCCGCCAGAAAGCGCGCCCAGGCGGTCCTTTTCACCGTACTGGAGCAGCTGCTGCGCCTGTTGCATCCGCTGATGCCCTTCATCACCGAGGAGATCTGGCAGGCGCTTCCCGGCAAACGGCCGGTCGCTTCGCTCATGCTCGCGTCCTGGCCGGAGGCCGGCGTTCTGCCGGTCGATGCCGCCCGCGCCCAGCGGATGGCGCGGATTATGGACGTTGTGCGCGGCATCCGCAACATCCGCGGCGAAATGGACGTCAATCCGGGTAAGCAGATCGCCGCCGTGCTCGACTGCAAGAGCGACGAGGCGCTGGCGATCATGGGCGAAGGGGAGCGTTACCTCCGGGCGTTGGCCAAAGTCAATGAGCTGACCTGCGGCATGGGCGTCGAGCGGCCCAAGCAGGCGGCCACCCAGGTCGCCGGCGATATCGAGATCCTCGTGCCGCTCGCCGGACTGATCGACCTCGATGAGGAAGAAAAGCGCCTGCAAAAAGAGATTGCCAAGGTCGAGAAAGACGTGACGATGTTCGAAAAGAAACTCGCCAACGCCGACTTCGTCGCCCGGGCGCCGGTCGAGGTGCTGGAGAAAGACCGCGGCAAACTCGCCGACGCACAGGAGAAGTTCCGTATTCTACAGGGGAGTCTGGAGCGTATCCGCGCCATGATGTAACGCAAACGGACGGCAGCCTCGGGCTGCCGTTCTTATTTGCAAGGCATTCTTCAACCCAGAATCCTTTTGGCAATCCTCTGGCCAGTGAACTCCTCGGCCGCATCTTTGCCGAACGCATCACCGGAAAGGAAACAACAATGACCGACCTCGACCGCGCGCTGGTAAGCCTGCGCGCCGACATGAACGATGACGCGGCCAAGTCCGCCTATTATGACCTTTTTCTCAATGCCACCTTTTTCGTTCCGACCCTGACCGCCGAGCAGGCGCGGGAAATGGCGCCAGAGGCGGCGGAGGCCGGGGAGGCGCTCCCCCTCGTGGTGACGGCGGACGGCCAGGATTACCTGATGCTCTTCGACAGCGAGGCGCGGATGCGCGACTGGACAAAGGGGGTCTCGCCCTTTGCCGAGGTGCCGGGGCACGTTCTGGCAACGATGAGCTCCCCTCCGCTGCACTGGGCGCTGAACGTCGGCGCCGAGCATTCGAAGCAGTTTTTTCCCGATGAAATCGCCTGGCTTCGGGCGGTGGTGGAACAATGCCAGGCGGCGGATGCCCCTGATCAAGAGGGACGGCAGGCCAGCCCTTAACTAAGGACCAAGCCATGAACAACAACGATGTGTTACGCCGTATCCGATATATCTTCGACTTGAGCGATTCGGCGATGATCGCCGTTTTCGGCCTGGGGGATTGCGAGGTCACCCGGGAGCAGGTCAGCGATTGGCTGAAAAAAGAGGAGGATCCGGCGTTCAAGGAAATCGGCGACTCGCTTTTGGCGGGTTTTCTGAACGGCCTGATTGTCGATAAACGGGGTAAGAAAGAAGGCATCCAGCCGGCGCCGGAAAAACGGCTGAACAACAATCTCATTTTTCTGAAGTTGAAAATTGCCCTGAATCTGCAAGCCGATGACGTCTATGCAATTATGGAATCGGCTGATTTCAGCCTGAGCAAGCACGAAATCAGCGCCTTTTTTCGTAAAACGGACCATAAAAATTTCCGCATCTGCAAGGATCAAGTGCTGCGCAATTTCCTGAAGGGGTTGGAGCTTAAGTATCGTGCCTAGGGAAGAGGAAAAAATACCCCGACAACGCTGAAGATGGAATTCACAGAAAAGGAGTTGGCTATGGCCCATCCTATTGCTGCGGGAAAGAGCAGCTTCGATCTGGTGGATCCGCAAATCGTCTTGACCGAGCTGCGACTGAAGTCCGACACCGTTCTGCTCGATCTCGCCTGCGGCGTCGGCAATTACGCCCTGGCGGCGGCGCAGATTATCGGCGCGGCGGGGGTAATCCACGCTCTCGATCTATGGACGGAGGGAATCGCTTCGCTTCGGGCCAGCGCCGAGGCGCGAGGGCTGACCCAAATTCACGCGCGGATTGCGGATGTGAACGGGCCGTTGCCGCTTGCTGCGGCGAGCGTCGATGTCGCCCTGATGGCGACCGTTCTGCACGACCTGCTGGCGGAAGGGAATGGGCCGGCAACCCTTGCCGAAGTAACGCGTGTGCTGCGCCCAGGTGGTCGATTGGTCATTATCGAGTTCGACAAAGTCGATGGCCCGCCGGGGCCACCGGCGTCGATCCGCTTGACGCCCACCGAGGTCGAGACCTTTATCGATCCGTTTGGCTATCGCCGCGAAAACCTGACTCAGGTCGGCGATACGCTATATGCGGTTTCCTTTCGCCGTGGATGAGGGCAGGGCATGGTGGGCCGCAGCATCCATGGCCAAAGGCAAGAATCCCAATCCGGTCCTGTGGTTTTTCAGGCCTGGTGTTCGGGCCCTGTGCGCTGGTGATCGCCCTGGTGATGAAGCCAGGCCCGGGCGACGACCAGGGGTATGAATAAACGTATGCTGGCTCTGGAAATATGCCCATGATTCTGCACTGTACGCAAAAACTCGCCGGAAAACTTCCCGAAGTGTCGGCGGCGCCGCTCGCCGAGACGAGCCTCCTGGGGGGCTGGCACGGCAATCTTTATCAGATCGACCGCCGGCAATGCGTTCTGTTCTGCCACGATGAAACGCGTTACATGCTGTTTCTGCCGGGGCTGAAAAAGGCGCACTTCGAAGATCTGGCCCGGCTGCACCGCGACCTGTTTCTGATGAGCCTGGCCGCCCATGGCGTGTCGGACGCGAAAATCATGCGGACGAAGCTGGCCCTCGGGCCCCTCGCCTGCGACCGCGTCACCGATCGCTCGGTTCTTTCCTCCATGAACGTGGCCATGGGCGATCTGTATGCTTATTTGCAGGGAGTTCCCAATCTGCTGGAAATCGACCCGGCGGCCGCTGCCCTGCATCTCAATGATCGCGCCGTAGGCATCCGTGGCAAATATGTTTTCTCGGGTGCGGAGATGATTGCGCGGGTGGAGAGATTGTAAAAGCGAGATTTTAAGTTGCCTTCCATGCACTACTACTTTCATTACGAAGAACCGGTATTCCGCCCGCCCTCCGAAGCCAATTCGCTTATTCTGCAGGCGACCATCGGCTGCTCGCAGAACCATTGCGGCTTCTGCGGCATGTACAAGATGAAGCGCTTCCGCCTGCGGCCGGTGGCAGAATTGCTCGCCGAGATGCGGGCGGTGCCGATGCCGCACCGCGCCCATATTCAGCGGGTCTTTCTTGCCGACGGCGACGCCCTGGTCTACCCGCAGGAGGGGTTGACAGCGATTCTCGACGGGCTGGCCGCGACGTTCCCCAGCCTCAACCGGATCGGCATCTACGCCTCGCCGAACAGCTTGACCAGCAAAAGCGTCGATGAGCTGCGGGTGTTGCGGGAGAAGAAACTGCGCATCCTCTATTTTGGGCTGGAAAGCGGCGACGCCGAGACGCTTGCGCTGGCCGGCAAGGGTTTTTCCCCCGAGGCGATGCTGGCGCTTTGCCGCAAGGCGCAGGAGGCGGGATTGAAGCTGTCGGTGACCGCCATCCTCGGCCTCGCCGGGCAGGAGCGCAGTCACGAGCACGCCGTCGCCACCGCCGATTGGATCAACGCCCTGTCGCCGGAATATTTTTCTCTGCTCACCATGTTCCGCCGGCACAACGACGCCTGGTTTCGGACGATCCGCCCGGTAAGCAACGGCCGCATTATCGAGGAGGCGCTGACCATCGTCCGTCGCCTGTCGCCCAGGCGCACCATCCTGCGCTCGAACCACGTCTCGAACCTTCTGCATCTGACCGGCAGTTATCCCAAGGACCGCGAACGGATCATCGCCCAGGCCGAGGCGGCGCTGGCCGAAGCCCGCCGGCAACCCGCCTGGTGGCTCCTCGCTGTCCCCGATTACGGCGAGAGTTATTACTGATGCTTTCGCCGGGGACCCGCCGTCTTTTCCCTTGACACCCCCCCGCCGATTTGCTATTCATACGCGCTCTGACGGCCTCCGGCCGTGGCCCCGTCGCCAAGTGGTAAGGCAGAGGTCTGCAAAACCTCTATCACCAGTTCGAATCTGGTCGGGGCCTCCATAACCACCAAAAGCCAGCCCCGCACGGGCTGGCTTTTTTTTCTGGAGGCCGCTTGCCCTTTTCTCCGGCGCTTCTTCCCCTGTTCGCTCTTCTCGGTTCCCTCGGCGGCTTTCTCGCCGGCCTGCTGGGCATCGGCGGCGGGATCATTTTCGTTCCCCTGTTCCTTTGGGTCTTCCCCCTGGCCGGCTTCCCGCCCGACCTGGTCGCCCACAGCGCTTTCGGCACCAGCCTGGCGATCATCATTCCCACCGCCCTCAGCAGCACCCTCGCCCATCGGCGGCGCGGCAATGTCGACTGGCATCAGGTCTATCGCATTGCCCTCGGCGCCGTCCTCGGCGCGATCGCCGGCGCAATGATCGCCGCCGGCATCTCCAGCGAGGGGCTGAAGACGATGTTCGGTTTCATGCAGGTTCTGGTCGGTCTGAAAATGCTGTTTCAGCCACGCTACCTGCCGCCCGAAGAGACGCTCCCCATTCCTTTTCGGCATCTGCTGCTGGTCGGGCTCGCCGGCGGCGCCTTTTCCGCTTTTTTCGGCGTCGGCGGCGGAGTCGTCGCCGTGCCCCTGATGATCATTTTCCTGCGCCTGCCGGCGCAATTGGCGGTGGGCAATTCGAGCGCCCTCATTGTCGTCTCTTCGATCATCGGCACCCTTTCGTACATGCTGCACGGCTGGGGGATGCCCAACCTGCCGTCCTTTTCCTTCGGCTACGTGAACCTGCTGGTGGTCGCCATTGTCGCGCCTTTTGCCATTTGCAGCGCCCGGCTCGGGGTGCGTCTTGCCAGCCGCATCCGTCATGATACCTTGGTTAAAGTCTTCGCCATAGTTTTGATTCTCATCGGTTTGCGCATGCTTGTGCGCACTTTTTTCTGAGAGAGGCGATCATGCAGAGAAAACCGTCCGTCGCCGGACAGTTCTATCCCGGGCAGGAACACGCTCTGCGCCGGATGGTGGAAGATTTCACGCGGGGCGATGTCGCGCCGCAATCCGCCATCGGCATTCTTTCCCCCCACGCCGGCTACATCTATTCCGGCGCCATCGCCGGCGAAACCTTTGCCCGCGTTGAAGTCCCGGGAAAAGTGGTCCTCCTCGGCCCGAATCATCACGGAATCGGTCATCCGGCGGCCGTCTATGCGCAAGGAAGCTGGCTCACACCGTTGGGGGAAATCGCCGTCGATGCGGAACTGGCGGCGGCAATTCTGGCCGCCTGTCCGGGGATGGCTGCGGATAGCGCCGCTCATCGGCTTGAACATTCGCTGGAAGTGCAACTTCCCTTTATCCAGGTGCGGAGTCCGCAGGCCGCCATCGTGCCGATCTGCCTGGGAGGTCTGCCCCTTGCCGACCTGCTGGCCATCGGCGAAGGGTTGGGGCGGCTGCTGGCGAGCCGGACCGAAAAGATCCTGTTGGTCGCCAGCAGCGACATGAGCCATTATCTTTCCGGCGATGTCGCCCGGGAGAAAGACGGCCGCGCCCTTGCACCGCTCCTCGCCGTCGATCCGGCCGCTCTTTATCGCATTGTGAGCGACGAGCGCATCAGCATGTGCGGGATGATGCCGGCCGTCGTCATGCTCGCCGCCGCCCGGTTTGTGGGGGCGAGCCGGGCGGAGCTGGTGCGCTATGGCAATTCCGGCGAGGTCACCGGCGATCAGTCGCAGGTGGTGGGTTACGCCGGCGCCATCGTCTATTGAAAATAACCTTGTCATTACGGTCAGGTTGCAGTATAAAAAGCGGGGTCGTCCGGCGGGCGGCCTCTTTTTATTTGCGGATTATCATCCCGTCCGAGTATCGCTTCGAAGGAGTTTCCGATGTCCCAGCTGCGCGTCCGTTTCGCCCCCAGTCCCACCGGTTATCTGCATATCGGCGGCGCCCGTACCGCTTTGTTCAATTACCTTCTGGCGCGCAAGGAAAACGGCGCCTTTATCCTGCGCATCGAGGACACCGATGTCGCCCGCTCCACCCAGGAATCGGTGGATGCCATTCTGCAGGCGATGGACTGGCTCGGACTCTCCTACGACGAGGGGCCGTTTTATCAGTCGGAGCGCTTCGATTTGTACCGTGAGAAGGTCGAGCAGCTGCTGGCCGAAGGCAAGGCGTATCGCTGCTACTGCACCTCGGAGGAGTTGGAGCAGCGGCGCGAGGCGGCGCTGGCCAAGGGGCTGAAACCGAAATACAACGGCGCCTGCCGGCAGCGTGACGACGTTCCCGAAGGGATGCCCTTCGTGGTGCGCTTTCGCTCGCCGGAAGAGGGGGAAACCGTTTTCGTCGACCGCATCAAAGGAGCGATCAGCTTCCAGAACGACGAGCTGGACGACGTCATCATCCAGCGCTCCGACGGCACCCCAACCTACAACTTCGTCGTTGTCGTCGACGACGCCACCATGAATATCAACCTGATCATCCGTGGCGATGACCACATCAACAACACGCCGCGGCAAATCCTCATGTATCGGGCCCTCGGCTATCCGGTGCCCGAATTCGCCCACGTGCCGATGATTCTCGGCGCCGACAAGGCGCGCCTGTCGAAGCGGCACGGCGCCACCTCGGTCATGGCCTATCGGGAGATGGGGTATCTGCCCGAGGCGATGGTCAATTACCTGGTTCGTCTCGGCTGGTCGCACGGCGATCAGGAAATCTTCTCCATGGCCGAGCTGATCGAAAAATTCAGCCTCGAAAACGTTGGCAAGTCGGCCGGGGTGTTCAACCCGGACAAACTCCTCTGGCTCAACGCCCACTACATCAAAAACGGCGATCCGCAGCGCCTTGGCGCGCTGCTGGTCGAATATCTCGATACCCGAGGGATCGCTGTCGCCGGCGGTCCCGACCCCGTCGCCGTCGTCAAGACGTTGCAGGAACGCGCCCGCACCCTCGTCGAAATGGCGGAAATGGCTGCGTTCTACTACGCCGCCGAAATCTCCTTCGTCCCGGAAGCTGCCGATAAATTCCTCATTGCCGAGCAGAAGCCGTTGCTGGAGAATGTCCGCCGGAAGCTGGAAAACGCACCGGAGTGGAGCCACGACGCCATCGCCGAGGTCTTCGCCGCACTGCAGGCCGAGACCGGGCTCAAGCTCGGCAAGCTGGCGCCACCGGTGCGGGTGGCGATCGTCGGCGGCACGCAAAGCCCGAGCATCTTCGACGTTCTTACCGTCCTCGGCCGGGAACAGACGCTGGCGCGGCTGGAGCGGGCGATAGGGCATATCGCCGGCTAATCCGGGTGGACGTTTTCATTTCACAGGGGGTCCGGATTTTTTGCGGACTCCCTTTTTTTATCCAGCCGTTGGCGCCGGCCGCCAGAGCCCCGGAGGCCGAGGGCTTCCGGCCGGGCGGCGGCGCCTTCGGTGGTGGCGGCGCGAGTGCCGGTTATTGAGAATTATCTCCTGAAATATTGATGACAGACTTCCGTTTTCGGCTGCCAAAACCTGATTAAGTGTGTCCCCTATGAAGAAATTCCTTGCCCATTTCAACTATCCCACCCTGATCATCCTGGCCCTGCTGCTGGGTCTTGCCCCCTTTACTCCCGAACCGCATCTGCTGGAGAAGCTGCGCATGCTGCGGGAAGGGGCACTGACCCGGCCGCTGGACATTTTCGACCTCTTCTTTCATCTGCTGCCGGCCATGCTGCTGCTGCTCAAGCTCACCGTCGAGCGCCCCTGGCGCCAAAGACCACGCCACTGACTTGCTAAAAAAAGTGTTCCAGGGCAAAGACGTTCCTGATCAGCGAGTCAGGTTATTCAAGGGTCTTGGCTGCCCGTGAGGCTGTAAACCTGAACGATTTGAGTCGTTGACTCTTTAATTTGCTCCCCGCATAATGTCCCCGCCAATTTAATCCATTCACTTGATCAGCCTGAATCAAAGGAGTGCACCCATGAACCCCAAGTGGAAAATCGATACCGTTGCCGTACAGGGCGGGTATGAGCCGAAAGCCGGCGAGCCGCGCATTCTGCCGATCATTCAAAGCACCACCTTCAAGTACGACAGCGCCGAACATGTGACCAAACTTTTCGACCTGGAGGAGCCGGGCTTTTTTTACACCCGTCTGGCCAATCCGACCACCGACGGGTTCGAACGCAAAATCGCCCAGATGGAGGGCGGGGTCGGGGCGCTGGCGACCTCCTCCGGTCAGGCGGCGACGACTTTGGCGATCATGAACGTCTGCCAGGCCGGCCAGCACGTCGTTACCGCCAGCACCCTTTACGGCGGCACCTACAACCTGTTTGCGGTGACCTTGCCGAAGATGGGGATCGAGGTGACCTTCGTCGATCCCGAATTGCCGGCCGAGGAGATCAAAAAGGCCTTTAAGCCGAACACCCGCTGTCTGTTCGGCGAGACCATCGGCAATCCCGGTCTGAATATCCTCGATTTTAAAAAATTCGCCGCCATCGCCAACGAGATGCAGACGCCGCTGATCATCGACAACACCTTCGGTACGCCGTACCTCTGCCGGCCCTTCGAGCACGGCGCGCACATCGTTATCCACTCGGCGACCAAGTATATCGATGGCCACGCCACCAGCGTCGGCGGGGTGATCGTCGACGGCGGCGTCTTCGATTGGAACTGCGGCCGCTTCCCGGAGTTGACGGAGCCGGACAGCAGCTATCACGGTCTGGAGTACGTCAAAACCTTCGGGCCGCTGGCCTACATCGTCAAGGCCCGCGTCCAGTTGATGCGCGATCTGGGCACCCCGCCGGGACCCTTCAACTCCTTCCTCTTCAACCTGGGGCTGGAGACTCTGCACCTGCGCATGCAGCGCCACAGCGAAAATGCCCTGACGGTGGCCAAATTTCTGGAGACGCATCCGCTGGTGAACTGGGTCTGTTATCCCGGTCTGGAGAGCCATCCGACCCATGACCGGGCGCGCACGTACCTGCCCAAAGGGTGCAGCGGCGTGCTGACCTTCGGCATCAAAGGCGGTTCCCAGGCGGGACGCAAGTTCATGGAGGCGACGAAGCTGATCGCCCTGGTTGTCCATGTCGGTGACGCCCGCAGCTGCGTCCTGCATCCGGCCAGCACCACCCATCGTCAGCTTTCCGAAGAGCAGCAGGAAGCGAGCGGCGTCAAGCCCGACCTGATCCGCCTCTCCATCGGCATCGAGGATGCCGGCGATATCATCGCCGACATCGATCAGGCGCTGCACGCCAGCCAGTAGCCGGCCCGCGCAGGCGCAACCTCCCAGCAAAAAGAAAATCGCCGCTTCCGACTCTGTTCGGGCGGCGGTTTTTCCATTTACGGCCCGAATAACCTGCGGGTAGCTTTAAGCAGAGAGCGTACACTTTGTTCGATTATTCATAGACTTAGCTAATTTCATCCGCCGTCATTAGACTTTCTCCTGTGACAATTTGCAGAACTCGCCGCCGAAGCTGCTCCTTCCCTGCGGTGGTGGAAATTTTAATTCAATTTCCCCCTTATCCGAAAACTCATAACCCCCGCCTCATCCGTCTCGGTTCCACGCAAATAAATTCAACCAGATAGCAACCATCCTTGCTCCCGGCAAATTAAGAAAAGCAACGAAAAAACAGCATCTTCCCGCTCCAGCGGCTCTTGGCATCGTACTGGCAGAACGGCCTCCTGCCAGCCGATTGGGCGGCAATTAAATGAGCAATCTTCAAAGGAGCAAAGAATGACGCAACACAAATTACGACTATCTGGAATTCTGCTATGTATCTCATTTATTTTGAGCATCCTGCCCGGATGCGGCGGAGGCGGCGGGAGCGGCGGACATGACAGCGCCGGACCGGAGGCGTCGGTTTCTTCCGGCGTTGCCGTCGATCCCTATATCGCCGGGGCGATTTTCGAAGAAGTGCCAGAAAATGGCGGCGCGCCGCTACAGGAATCGAGCCCTTCCGACGCCCAGGGGCGCTTCGCCTTTGGCCAAGCCCTGACCTCCGGCTCCCTGGTGCGGATGAAGGCCGGCCACCAGGGCAAGCACAATGGGACGCCCTTCAACGGCATCCTGAAAAGGATTGTGGACAAGGAGGGTGAACTGGTGGTTTCGCCGCTGACCACTCTGCTGGCCAACGGCTTTTCCCCCAGGGAGATTTTGTCGGTCCTCGGGGACGCCGGCCTGACCGGGTTGACCCCGGCCGATCTGTTTGCCGATCCGATGGCGGGAATGCATGGGGCCAGCCTACCGAATGGTCAGGCGCTGACGCGTTTGCAGACGAACATGGGGATCAACGCATTTCTGGCCCTGAATGAAAACTATGCCATGTCGGCGGAAGCCATCGTGGCTAATCAGGACCGGCTGGCCGCCATGGTCGCCATGGTCGGGACAGTTCTCAGCCCGGAGAAATTCGATGGGGCGATGGCCGATCCGCAGGCGGCGGCCACCCTCCCGGCCGAAGAACGCTCTGGCCTGTTTCTCCAGGCAACCGTTTCGGTTATTGACGAAGTAGTAAAAGCTCTCAAGGCGGACAGCACTCTCGATCCGGTGATCGAAGCCGAATATCTGACGGCCGCCATCCCTGAATTGATGTTGTTCTACTACGCTCAGGACAACCGGGGAGATCAACTGGTGGAGGATGCCATCGCCACCGGCACGCTTCCCGATGTGCAGGAAGACGAGGCCCCGGTCATCCTGATGGCCAAATGGTCCAAGAAGCCCGGCAAAGGCATCGGCAGGAACAAGCCGCCGGTCGCCGACGCCGGCGCCGGTCAGAACATTGTCGTCGGCGACAGGGTGCAGCTGAACGGTTCCGCCAGCTACGATAAAGATGGCGGCGCGCTGACCTATAAGTGGACTCTGTCGGCCAGGCCGGCGGGGAGCAGAGCAACGCTGGCCAACCGGACGGCGATCAACCCAACCTTTGTCGCCGATCTCGCCGGCGTTTATAAGGCCACCCTGGTGGTGAACGACGGCACCTTCGACAGCGGGTCGAGCGTGGTGAGGATTATCGCCGCTGCCGGCAACGTTCCGCCGGTGGCCAAGGCGGGCGGCGATCAGCAGGTTCTTGTCGGCGCCGTGGCGACCCTCAATGGTTCCGCCAGCACCGACGCCGACGGCGATGCGCTGACCTACAGCTGGAACTTCATCTCCCGCCCGGCCGGCAGTGCCGCCACCCTCTCCAATTCCGCCGCGGTCGCGCCCACCTTTGCGACCGATGTGGCCGGAAACTATGTGATCAGCCTGGTGGTCAACGACGGGCAGGCTGACAGCGGCATCGATCAGGTCACCGTCGCCGCCGTCATGGGCAATCTCCCCCCGGTCGCCGACGCCGGAACCGCGCAGGAAGTGGACGCCGGCGAGCAGGTCGTTCTCGACGGGCGCGGCAGCAGCGATCCCGATGGCGATTCTCTCACCTACAAATGGTCCCTCGCCGCCAAGCCCGCCGGCAGCGCCGCCGTCCTCAGCAATCCGGCCTCCGCCCAGCCGACCTTCATCGCCGACCGGGCCGGCGCCTACGTGGCCAGCCTGATCGTCAATGACGGCAAAGGGGACAGCAACCCGGCAAACGTCAGCATTACGGCGATTGCACCGGTGGTTATCGATCCGACGCCGACGCCCGAGCCGGTGGCGTATGCAGCGCCGGTTCTGGAATCCGTCGAGATCAACGGCACCAGCTGGATTCTCGACTGGTCGCAGCCGGGTGAAATGCCTACTGGTGGTTATGACATCTGGATCGACGGTGCGGATTCCGGCACGGCCAACAGAACGACCCAGTTCAATACCGTTATCGACGGACTGACTGCGGGTGTAGAGCACTGTTTCGAGGTTGAGGGGCGGTTTTTGCAGACCAGCCCGACGCAGTATCCCCGATCCAGTAAAGTGTGTGCGACCTCTGGGGTAGTCAACCCGGAGCCGACTCCCACGCCGACTCCGACGCCCACGCCCACACCTAAACCGAGTGGCCCGGCTAAAGCATTTCCCGGCGCTCAAGGTTTTGGTTCGGATACCGTGGCTGGCCGCGGCGGAAAAATAATTAAAGTCACCAACCTGAATGATAGTGGCCCCGGATCCCTTCGGGAAGCTGTCGGTGCTTCCGGTTCGCGGATTATCGTTTTCGAAGTGAGTGGCCGTATAGACCTCAAATCGAATTTGTCCGTAAGTAATCCATATATAACAATCGCCGGCCAAACGGCACCGGCCCCCGGAATTATGATTACGGGACGCACCTTCATTGTTCGAACCCATGATGTTCTGGTTCAGCACGTTTCAATTCGCGTTGGCGATGAGGGAAAGGTGGCGGATGGTACCTGGAATTCCACCGATGCCATCCAGATCACCGGCGCCGGTGCCTACAATATCGTTTTCGATCATGTTTCAGCGAGTTGGTCCATCGATGAGATAGTTGGCATCGGCTACGGCATCAAGGACATAACTTTCAGCAACTGCCTGTTTGCCGAAGGGTTGCAGAAGAGCGTTCATACGAAAGGCGCCCATGGGTACGGCACTCTCTTGGCCGATAATAGCACTCGCCTAAGCCTGATAGGCAACCTTCTGGCTCATGTTTCCCAGCGAATGCCGCGTATCGCCGGGGCCTCCGTTCTGCTGGCAAATAATGTATTTTATAATAAAGGTGGTGGTGATTTCTGTGGTATTGGCAGCGGAGATGCTGGACTCCCGTCCTATGTGACGGCCGTTGGGAATCTCTTCCTTGAAGGGCCAAGCGGTGTCCCTGGAAAAGCAATAGCTGAGAGCAGCAGCCAAATCGTTTCCGGTTCGGCGATTTACCAGAAAGATAATGCTTATCCCGGTGGTGTAGTTTTTAGCGGCCGCCATGCCGTAAGCGCGCCGCCAACCAACACTTGGATCAGCGGCTTTGATTACTTGCGCGATCCTGTTGGAACCGTCAAGGCGACGGTTATGGCGAATGTGGGGGCGCGTCCTGCCGCCCGCGATGCCGTGGACAAGCGATTAATCAATGATCTGGCAAATAAAACCGGTCGTTTGATTAACAGTCAGGATGATGTCGGCGGATTTCCGGTGCTTGCGAAAAATACACGTTTCTTCAATGCCGGATCCAATCCCAATGGTGACGACGATGGCGACGGCTACACCAACATCGAGGATATATTGCACGATATGGCTGCGGCTGTAGAAGGACGCTAGCCTTTTGTTGGATGTTGCAATCAGTGGCACGCCCTTAGGGGCGTGCCTTTTTTTTTGCGCCTTCGCCTTTCTGGAAAGTTTGTTTTTGCGCGAGGCTGGCCGGTGCGGAGACCCGAATCCTTGCCAAAAACCGTACCCGTGTTAATTTTCTCCTAGGGTATGAAATTTGCGAAATAAATGCCCGATTTCGAGGAGAGGCCGAAGATGGGCATTCGCGGGAAATTTTTATTTTTTCTCTTCCTGATTATCTCGATAAGTGGCAATGGCAAGGCCGAGGGTTCCGGCGGATCGCTGCCAGTGCTGCCGAATGCGCAGGGTTTTGGCATTTTTACACCTGCTGGGCGTGGGGGGCGCGTGCTCAGAGTGGTTAATCTGAAGGACAGTGGTCTGGGTTCGTTACGGTCTGCGGTTGAGGCTAACGGTCCGCGGACCATTATTTTTGAAGTTAGTGGCCGAATCGATCTCAAATCAAAATTAATTGTTGAAAAACCGTATGTAACGATTGCAGGACAAACGGCTCCAGCCCCAGGGATCATGCTTACGGGTCAGACATTCGCAGTAAAAACGCATGATGTATTGGTACAGCATCTTTCAATTCGTGTCGGCGACGAAGGAAAACTGGCGGACGGAAGTTGGGATTCCTCCGATTCCATCCAAATCACCGGTCCAAACACCTACAATGTTGTTTTTGACCACATCTCAGCAAGTTGGTCCATTGATGAAATTGTTGGCGTAGGCTATGGAGCAAGAGATATTACATTGCAGAATTGCCTATTCGGTGAAGGTTTGCAGAAAAGCGTGCATTCAAAGGGGGCTCACGGCTACGGAATCCTATTGGCCGATAGAGGCGCCCGAATTTGCCTGATTGGCAACCTTCTGGCCCATGTTTCCGCAAGACTTCCGCGTATCGCCGGAACTTCTGCTTTGCTGGTCAACAATATTTTCTACAACAAAGGCGGGAGGGATTTTTCCGGAATCGGCAGCGGTGATGCCGGCCTTCCGTCCTTCGTATCGGGAGTTGCCAATCTGTTTCTTGATGGACCAAATGGAAGGAAAGGAACTGCTTTCGTCGAGATCGCCAACCAGATTGTCCCAGGCTCGCAAATTTACGAATCTGAAAATGCCTATCCTGGTGGCACCCTATACGATGGTTCTCATGGCTCATTAACTCCGCCAGAGAACACATGGATTCCTGGTTTAATGTATCTGTGGGCCCCTGCTCAAATTAAATTCTCGGTCTTACGAAATGCCGGCGCTCGTCCCCTTGCGCGCGATGCAGTTGACTCGCGCATTATCGACGATGTGGGGCGAGGGACTGGCAGGCTTATCGACTCGCAGGAAGATGTCGGAGGATTTCCAGATTTAGCTCAAAATCGTCGTTTCTTCGATGCTGGCCCAAACCCGAACAGTGACGATAATGGCAATGGTTACACCAATTTGGAAGAAATTTTACACCGATTGGCGGCAGAAATCGAAGGCCGATAACACATTAACGTCAGTATTTTAATCCTTTCCTTTCGCCTTAGCCGTAATACTTTCCTCTCCTGAATCGAAACTTTAGTTCAATTGCAATCCGTTAGATAATATTTACTTTTTGGTCTGATGCTAATCGGGGTCCACTCATCTGGGATTTGTCGCTGTGATGATTGTTGCTGTAATGCCTCTTCAAACTCGCGTCGCAGGCCAATATCAAACTTAATCTAAAGCCAAGTACTGGAAGGTTTTATGCCGCCGAGAGTTTCAGTAATTATCCCTGCATTCAACGTCGAAGACTATATCGAGGCTGCGGTCTCCTCAGCCCTGATGCAAACAGAGCCCGATATCGAAGTTTTGGTCGCCGACGATGGTTCCACCGATGGCACCGCGCAACGATTAATGCAAATTGCCGATCCCCGTTTTCACTTTTTCCTCGGGGATTGTAATCGTGGCCCAAGTAACGCTCGGAACCGGGCTCTGAGCTTGGCAACGGGGGAGTGGATTGCTTTTTTAGATGCGGACGACTGGTATGCGCCGAACCGTTTGGAGATTCTTCTGAAAACGGCGGCGACGCAGAAAACGGTTATGGTGGCCGATGATATATACCGCATCGGTCATCCAAAGCACAGTGGCGCATGGTCGAAATTGGCCAGATGCAGGCCAAAAAACAGTCTGGAAACACTGGATGCCGCGCGTTTTCTTGCCCTGGATTGCGGGGTGCAACCGGTTATCAAAAGGGATTTTTTGCACTGTCACGGCATTAAGTTTGACGAAAGCTGCTGTCATGGCGAGGACACGCTTTTTCTTCTGGAATGCTTCCTTGCAGGAGGGCGCCTGGCCCTGCATCCGGAGGCGTTTTACTACTATCGATGGCGTCCCGATTCGCTGACGGTGCGCAAGATGGAAGCGCTTGAGCAGCGACGAAAGATCTCTCTCGCTCTGCTTGGCCGTCCATCAATCCGCAACGATCCGGCTATCAAGCTTCTTTTGCAAAAGCGTCTTGCAAGGACAGAGGAGTGGATCTGGTTTTCTAGGATTAGCGATCTTGTAAAGGAAGGTAATCTCAGACAGGCGTTTCTGCTCGGACTCAGACGCCCTTACCTGATAGCCACCCTTGGCAAAGCGACCTCAAAATTTCTAAGGCATCGTGTATGGGAACGCATGAAAGCCAATTTCTGAGTGCTCGCCCTCACTCCGGGAATAAGCGAGTAGCTCTTTTTCTCCCTACTCTCGGCGGGGGAGGGGCCGAACGGGTCATGCTGACCTTGGCGGGGGCGATAGCGGAGCGAGGATATGCTGTTGACCTTGTGGTTGCCGGCGCAGCAGGGCCGTTGAGAACTGAGGTTCCCGCATTTGTACGGCTTATCGATCTTGGCTGTTCGCGGGTTCTGGCGAGCCTCCCGGGGCTGGTGCGTTACCTGCGCAAGGTGCGCCCCGATGGGCTACTCTCCACTCTCGCCCATGCAAACCTGGTGGCGCTTTGGGCGGGACGGATCGCCCGCATACCGGTCCGGATCGTCATTCGTGAGGCAACAACCACCTCCCAGGTTCCCACCAACGCCGTCCCTTTGCGCAGCCGACTGGTTCCTTATTTGGTCCGACGCTTTTATCCGGCCGCGAGCGCGATTGTTGCCGTATCGGAGGGAGTGGCCGCAGATCTGGTTCAGCGTTCTGGATTGCCGCAGGGGCGGGTCGAAGTCATCTACAATCCCGTCATCTCCACCGATTTATTGGCCAGAGCCGAACAGCAGATCCATCACCCTTGGTTTGCCCCCGATGCGCCACCGGTGATTCTGAGTGTCGGGCGGCTTACTCGGGCCAAGGATTATCCGACTCTGATACGGGCTTTCTCTCTCGTGCGGAAAAAACGCAAGGCGCGCCTGATGATTTTGGGGGAAGGGGAGGAGCGTGGGAGACTCGAATTATTGGTTCGGTCGCTCGGGATGGTTTGCGAAGTCGATTTGCCGGGGTTTGTCCCCAACCCATTTCCCTATATGCGCAAGGCGGCTGTTTTCGCGCTTTCGTCCGCCTGGGAGGGCCTCCCCAACGCCCTTATTCAGGCTTTGGCGCTGGGCACCCCGGTGGTGGCAACGGATTGCAAGAGCGGTCCCCGGGAAGTCCTCCAAGGGGGATTCTTGGGGGACCTGGTGCCGGTAGGCAAGCCGGAGCTAATGGCCGACGCGATCGGTAGGACGCTTCTCAACCCGAGACAGACGGAAAGAAAGGGCCTGGAGCGCTTTCATCGCGAAACCATAACAGAGGCCTATCTTGGATTAATACTGGGGGACAGGGCGCATGGGTAAATACGGTTTTGTCATGGTTTGGCTTCTGCTCTTCGCGATTCCCTGGGAGAATGTCCTCGTCATCCCCGGGTTCGGTACGGTCAGTCGGGTGGCGGGATTCGCCGCCATTGGTGCGGCTATGTTGTCGATTTTTATCGGCGGTAAAAAGCTAAGGTTTCACAATTTTCATCTGGCGATGGTCCTTTTCATCTTCCTCATCGGATTGTCCTACTTCTGGAGTATCGACCCAGAGAATGGCCTTAAGGGCATTATGACGTTTATCCAACTCCTGGCTATGAGTTGGTTGATTTTTCAATCGGCTATTAGTGAAGAAAGGGTCCGATCTTTAATGACCGCCTATGTAGCGGGGGCTTACGTTACCGTCGGAACCATTTTAAACGGGCTTTTTTCGGCCGACCACTGGAAGCGATTTGGCGCCGAAGGATTCAACCCCAACGATACTGCGATCATTCTCGCCCTCGGTATTCCGATGGCTTGGTATCTGGCCGAAAAAATGGGGCGCGGCATTATGGCCAGCAGCCTCTATTTCTATCCGTTCTTTGCCCTAACCGGCATTCTCCTGACAGCCTCTCGAAACGGGCTGCTGGCGGCAGTCCTTGCTTTTCTCTTCATTCTGTTCAGTCTTGCCCGCCGTTCCATGTGGAAGAATTTTGTCTTTGCCGTTGTTGCCACTGCGACGGTCGCTATCGGCTTTTCAATTGTTCCGGAGGCCTCCCTGATGCGTCTGGGCACCTTTGGCGATTCGTTGGCAAGGGGAATGAATTCGCGTTGGGAAATTTGGCAGACAGGCTTCCAGATGTTTGGAGAACGTCCGATTTTGGGTTGGGGAATCGCCTCCTTTCGAACGGCGATTGAACCGTATTACGGGACAATGGCCGCCCCGCACAATGTTTATCTTTCGATTCTGGTGGAACAGGGCATTGTTGGGTTCGCTGCCTTTTGCCTCATCCTTGGCGTAGTCTTCTTTTCCTTGCCGGAGTTGCCGAGCGCAGAGCGCGCCCTCTGGATCGTCCTTCTTGGGATTTGGTGCATCTGCGCCTTTGCCCTGAACTGGGAATGGCGCAAACAGACCTGGTTTTTGCTTACCCTTGCCATAACGCATGCAACGGCATTTGCCCCGGCAGCCCCGCAGATAGAAAAACGGGTTGTCACGGTATGAGCAGGATTACCTTTATTATCCCGAGCCTGGGATTTGGCGGCGCCCAGAACATGCTTGCAAAGGTTCTTTCTCGTCTGGCGCCGGAATTTGTCCCCGAGGTGATCTCCCTGAGCGGGCAGCCCCAGGACGCCGAACGTCTTCAGTATTCGGGGGCGCCCCTTCGTTACCTGAGGATGTCTCGTAATCTCCCGGATCCCCGGAAGTTAATTACCCTTGCGAACTGGATTCGCTCATCGAAGCCGGATCTGGTCCATACCTGGATGTATCACGCCGATCTTCTCGGCGGCCTGGCTGCCCGTTTTGCTGGGATCCCTGTTCTCTGGAATATCCGACATGGCGGACCTGGGCCACAGGACAAGCGGTTAACCAGATGGACAATTCATCTTTGTGCCCAACTGTCCCGCCGGGTGCCGCGCCGGATCGTTTGTTGCGCCGAGGCGGCAATGAAGTCTCATGTGGCGCTTGGTTACGACGGGTCCCGCATGTGCGTTATTCCCAACGGTTTTGAGATCGAAAGATTTCGGCCAGACCCGAATATGCGACAGCAGATTCGCAGGGAACTGAACATTCCGGATGATGTTGTCGTCGTTGGGCTGGTCGGTCGTTATCACCCGATCAAGGATCATGAAAATTTTATGCAGGCTGCGGCGATGCTGTTGAGAAATGGGCGAAAGGCTGTGTTTTTGCTGGCAGGTGAAGGGGTCGACCGGGACAATCCAATCATAGTGGAGCAAATCGCGGGAATGGATCATCGATCTTTCTTCCTTCTCGGCAGGCGCGACGATATTCCCAGATTAACGGCGGCTTTCGACATTGCCGTATCCGCATCCCGAGGCGAGGCGTTTTCCAACACGATCGGCGAAGCGATGGCTTGTGCAATTCCTTGCACCGTCACAGATGTCGGTGACTCGGCCATGGTTGTTGGCGACACCGGACGTGTTGTGCCGCCGGGTGAGCCTGCCCAATTGGCGGCGGCGTTGGAGGGTTTGATCACTCTTGGGCCGGAGGGCCGCAAGGCTCTCGGCCTGCGGGCGCGGCAGCGAATCATCGATAACTTTACCCTGGAGCAGGTCGTCTCCAGGTATGAACAATTGTATGCGCATGTTTTGGCGCAAAATTAGGCGCACCGTGGGGCGACGGCAAATCTACAGCGCTATCGACGTATTGGGAATCTTGGGCAATGACTGAAATCGGCAAACGGCAGGTTCCTCGCAACCTGCTGATGAACATTTTGTCCTTTGGCGTCAATATCGGAGCGGGTCTCTGGTTGGTGCCGTACCTCATCGGCCATCTCGGGACGGCTGCCTACGGTCTCGTGCCGCTGGCCATGGTATTTACGCAATTCGTCAGCGTCATCACGCAATCCTTTAACGTAGCAACCGGTAGATCCCTGACTCTTTGCATTCAGGGGAAGAACCAAGGCGGGGCGACGGCCGTGTTCAACACGTCACTTCTCGTGGCGCTTGGCTTCGTCACAGTTCAGGCCTTGGTCTGCGTTGTTATATTGCTCAACCTTGGATATGCGGTTCAGATTCCCGCCGGGCTTTATCGGGACTGCTTATGGTTGTTCGGATTCACCTTTGCCGGATTCTTGTTTTCACTGATAGGCTCGGTTTTCTCTATATCGATGTATTCCCATAATCGGGTCGATCTGATGCGATTGAATGATATCGCCCGGATGGTCGGACGCATTGCCACTATCATCACTCTCTTCCTTTTCTTTGGCCCCGCGCTCATCCATGTAGGGATCGGCAATTTTGTCGGCGGTCTGGTTGGCTTGGCGATGAACGCCCATGTCTGGAAGAAACTCACCCCGGAATTGAAAATAAGTTTACGTACGGCGGATCTGGGGCAGTTGCGGCCAATGGCCGTCATGGCGGGATGGATTCTGGTAAACCAGCTTGGCTATCTGCTGTTTCTGCGCATCGATACCTATGTCATCAACCGATTCATCGGTCCGGAAGCCTGCGGCGAATATGCGGCGGTCCAGCAGTGGAATCAGTTGGCTCGAACCACGGCGGGAGTTCTCTCCGGAGCGATAGCGCCGCTGGGGATGATCTACTATGCCCGCGGAGAAATAGGCAAGCTCGTCCGTATGATGCAGCTCGCAGTCAAGCTGATGGCGCTGGCTATGGCTGCGCCCTTGGCGCTTCTGTGTGTCTTTTCGGGCGAAATCCTCGCGCTCTGGTTGGGAGAAGGCTTTCGCGGGCTTGGGGCGCTGATGATCCTTCAGCTCTCTCCCCTGGTCGTTAATTTGGGTGTGCTGCCATTGTTCACCATTAACACCGCACTGAACCGGGTGAAGTTTCCCGCTATCCTCACCTTCGTTCTGGGGGGCGCGAATCTGCTGCTTGCCATCCTGTTTGCCACCAGGACCAATTGGGGATTTTACGGGGTCGCTGCTGCGGGTGTCATCGTACTGACCGTGAAAAACCTTCTTTTTACCCCCTTTTATGCCGCGCACATCCTTGAATTGCCGAAATTCGCCTTCTTCCGTCCGCTTCTCGGTGGCGCTACGGCTTTTCTGACCCTGTCCGGCCTGGGGGTGGCGGTGCACGGCCTATTGCGGTTCGATAGTTTCCCGGAAATCGCCCTGGCCCTTTGTTTTATTTGTATCGGGGTGGGGCTGCCCATTGCCTGGCTGGGGCTTTCGTCTGAGGAAAGAGGCCTGTTGGCAGACTTCGCACCGACATTCAGCCGTAAATTCGCCAGAAGAGCTTTGCTTGTCAGAACTGCGAAATAAGGACTATTCGATGTCTGAAGTCCACATGAACAAAATATTCGAAGACGTTCTGCTCGCCGGGTACTACGGACGGCAGAACGTCGGGGACGACTGCTTTGGCGTGATTGGGACCTGGGGCGCAAGAAACTACTGGCATACGGAAACTGTTCGTCTGCTGTCTCATTACCCTTTGACGTCCACGGTTGCAACGGTGTCCTGCCTGCCTCCTCGCCCGTCCTTCAAAGGGCAAAATCTTCTTGCGACCTGTTATCGGATGCTGAAAGCCGGGGTCGTGGTCTGGGCGGGGGGATCGACCTTTCACTCGCGGCAGGTCTGGCACGCGCCGAAGGCGCTGTCGATGGCCGCGTCGAAGATCGGTGCGGTTCCCGCCGGAGCCATCGGTGTCTCTCTTGGTCCCTATCGGTCGATAGAAGATGAAAAGGCGGTGCATTCCCAACTCACGAGCCTGAATTTCCTCGCTCTCCGCGATGCCACCTCTTTTCAGGAGGCCCTGACCCTGGATCTGCCCTATCCGCCGGTATTGGCATCCGATCTGGCCATGCTGCTTCCGCGCATTAAACCGACGGGCGAGAGCCGGTGGAAAGAGGACATTCTGGGAATTTCGCTCTGTCATTATGAAAGATACGCAGGAAAAAAGATCGCCAGGGAAGAACAGAGAGAAAACGACCTGCTTCTTGCCTTAACAAGATTGCTCCAAAATGGCTACTCCGGAAAGCTGCGGTTTTTCATCTTCAATGGCCATGACCGATATGGCGACGCCGAGATCACCCGGCAATTTCTGCACAAGGTGACACCCTACAGTCGGGACATCGAAGTCGTCCCTTATTCCGCCGATCCGCTTGATATCTTCAATAAAGTGGCGGAATGCTCTTTCTTTTTAACGATTCGTCTGCACGGTTGCATTTATGCGGCCGCAGCCAATGTCCCCTGTGTTTCGATTGAATATCACAAGAAATGTTCCGACTTTCTCGATGATATCGGCGTCGATCCGCAGTGGCGGGTAGGTGACTTGGACTGTGGGGCCGACCATCTGTCGGATTTGCTCGGCCGATTGGCCGGTTATAGGGAGGATGGTTTCTACCCAGGTCGCGACCGGCTTATCCACTTGGCCGAGCAGAACTTCCTTGGGCCGGTCCAACACTACCGCACAAAGGACTGAACGGATCATGCGCATAATACTTATTGGCAATTTGCCGGAATCATTGGTCAATTTTCGTGGCCCCCTCATTGAGCAAATGGTCCGGCTCGGTCATGAGGTGGTGGCCTGTTCGCCTCCCGCTGCGCAGGAGGTGCAGGTGAAATTGCAGGCTTTGGGCGCAGCTTACCGTCCGGTGCCGTTGTCGCGGGCCGGCATGAACCCGTTTCATGATTTGAAAAGTTTGTTCGCCCTTTTCCGCCTCTTTCGCCAGGAACGGCCTGATCTTGTTTTAACCTACACAATCAAGCCGATTGTCTACGGCTCTTTAGGCGCCTCTCTGGCCGGAATTCCTCGAATTGCTTCCATTATTACCGGCCTCGGCTTTTCCTTTTCCGCGGGGGCGGGTAGAAAGACGCTGGTCAACCGGCTGGTCTGTCTTCTCTACCGCTATGGGCTGAAAAGAAACCAGGTGGTCTTTTTCCAAAATCCGGACGACAGGCAACTCTTTCAGACTCTGGGTTTGGTAAAGCTTCCGAGCCGAAGCGTCCTGATCAACGGCTCCGGCGTTGATCTGGAACGATATTCCATCGCTCCAATGCCGAAGAAAACCCAATTCCTGCTGGTCGCCCGGCTAATCCGGGAGAAGGGAATCCGCGAATACTGTGAGGCGGCGAAGCGGGTTAAAGCCAAATACCCGCAGGTCTGCTTTCGCCTGGTCGGCATGCTCGATAAGAACCCCGAGGCGATTCGGCGGGAAGAAATCGAAGCGTGGGTCGCCCAGGGCAGTGTCGAGTTTCTCGGCTATCTCCCCGATGTGCGCCCAGCTATCGCCGATACGTCCATTTATGTACTTCCCTCTTTTTATCGCGAAGGAACGCCACGCTCCACATTGGAAGCGATGGCGATGGGCCGTGCCGTCATTACGACCGATGCGCCTGGTTGCCGGGAGACCGTGGTCGAAGGGCGCAACGGCTTTCTCGTCCCGACCCAGAATACGGATGCTTTGGTCCGGGCCATGGAACGATTCATCCTGGAACCGGATCTGATTCGCACCATGGGGCGGGAGAGTCGCAGGCTGGCCGAGGACAAATTCGATGTGCGGAAAGTCAACCGCGTCATTCTGGAGAACCTGGGGCTGCTTGATACGGGAAAAGAATATCCAGCTCCGCAACCCGTCCATTCCACAATGCGAGGCTAACATGCCGGAAATGCAATCGGAATTTATAAATACGACAGATCGTCGCTGGCGGGCCGTTCTGCAGCGGGTTCCGCATGATTTCTACCAGTTTCCCGAGTACCTCCGTTTCACCGGGGAAGCCGAAGGGGGCGAACCGCTGGCCTTCTGGGCCGAAGCGGAAGGCAGCGCCTTCTTGCTCCCTCTGCTGCGCCGGAAAATTCCTGAGGCACTGAACGCGCCTGCGGATTGGCATGATCTGGCCACCCCTTACGGTTACCCAGCCCCTCTGCTGGCCGGCGACGCGGCCCTTTGGCCCCGTTTTCTTTCCCGGTTTGCGGCATGGGGTCGGGAGCACTCCGGGGTCTGCGCTTTTGTCCGGCTGCATCCACTGCTGGCGCAGCCGGTCTTGCCGGCCGATCCGCTCTTCGCGCTGCAGAGCCACGGGCAGACGATCTACATGGACCTTGAACCGTCCGCGGAGGACATTTCCAGGCGCATTCGGGAGAATCACCGCCGGGATATCAAGAAGCTGCGGAAGTCGGGATTCGAAGTGCGGATGGACGACTGGGACGATCTTGGCGAATTCGTCAATCTTTACCACCAGACCATGGAGCGCTTGTCTGCCGATTCCTTCTATTTTTTCTCTGGCGATTACTTCCGAGAGCTTAGAAGGGCCTTGCCGCACAATATGCATCTCTGCTCGATCCGGTCCCCTGAGGGCGAACTGGCCGCTGCCGCCCTGTTCGTCTGCACCAATGGAATCATTGAATACCACCTGGGCGGCACCGCCGGAAAATTTCTGTCCCAAGCTCCTTCCAAACTGATGTTCGATTTCGTCTGGCGCTGGGGGAAAGAGGCAGGTTTTCGATTCTTTCATCTTGGCGGAGGGCTCGGCGCCAGCAAAGATAGCCTGTTTCGCTTTAAAGAGGGCTTCTCCAGGCAAAGGGGCGAATTCGCTACCTTGCGCATCATTTTCGACATGGAAAAATATCGATTTCTCGAAAAAGAATGGCAGCAAGGGAGCGCTCAGCTCGATCATGCCGATTACTTTCCCGCTTACCGTCGACCCGGTCGAGGGGATGAAGTCGAAACGGGGTTCTCATCTTCCTTGACAACTGCGCAAGAGATGATATCTGAATAGTCTTCCTGATTGATAAAGATGCCAAAGCCAAACCTTTCGCAAGGGAGGGGCGGAAAGCCACGGGTCTCACCGAGACGGCCGGGCTGCCAAAAGGATGCATCACCCTGAGGCGGTCCGGCCTTTTTGTGCGCATAAGATTAAAAAAATAAAATTGGAGAATTAGATGAAAATTGCCGTTTTGGTCAAATCCGTCCCCGACACGGCCGGCACGCCGGAAATCGGCCCGGATGGGCGCAGCGTCGTTACGGAGCATCTGGAAACCGTCCTCAATCCCTATGACGAGATCGCCGTTGAGGAGGCGGTGCGGATGAAGGAGGCGCTGGGCGCCGAGGTGGTGGCGGTCGGTCTGGGGGACGAGGCAGCGCGCAAGGCGTTGCGCACCGCTTTTGCCATGGGCGCGGACGCGGCGGTTCTGGCGCGGCGCCCGGAAGAAGAACCGCTGACGGGAAAGGGCGCGGCGCTCTGCCTGGCGCCGGTCCTGCGGGAGCTGCGGCCGGACCTGATCCTCGCCGGCAAGCAGGCGGTGGACGATGACGGGGCGCAGGTGGCCGAGCGGGTGGCGGAAATGTTGGGTTACCTGCACGCCTCGGCAGTGACCCGGCTGGCCAAGGATGGGGCGCAACTGGTCGTTGACCGGGAAATCGAAGGGGGCGCCTTGTCCATGGAATTTCCCTTGCCGGCGGTGCTCACCGTGGAAAAGGGGCTCAACACGCCGCGCTATCCGACCCTGCCGCAAATCCTCAAGGCCAAACGCAGGGAAATCCGGGAGGTGGCAGTCGACGGTGAAGGCGTGCGGCCTGGCTGGCGGGTGGACGTCCTGTCTTTGCCGGATACGCAACGAAGGCGGCAAATTTTCCAGGGGACGGTGACGGAGCAAGTCGACAATCTGCTCCGGGAAGCGCGGCCATTGGGAGGGCTGTCATGAGCATACTGGTGCTTCTCGAACCGCGCGGTGAACTGACCTCGTCCTGCCTGAGCACCGTCGCGGCGGCCGGGCGTCTGGCACGGGATACCGGGGTGGAACTGCACGCCGTCTGGCCCTCGCCGGGAATCCGCGCGCAACTCGGCCGGCTGGCGGGTCTGGGCATCCAAACCGTGCATACGGTGCGGGAGGATGTTCTCCCCCCATTCAGCCACGAGGCCTGGATTCCGTTTCTGGCGGACTTGACTCGCTCGCTCGGCGCGCGCCTGGTGGTCGCTCCGGCCTCGGCCTTGGGCAAAGCGTGGAGCGCCGCCCTGGCGGCCCGTCTCGACGCGGAGCTGGCGCAGGATTGCCTCGGCCTCGAAGCCGCCGAAGGCGGCGTCCCCACGGTCCGGAAACCTCTTTACGCCGGGAAAATTGTCGCCACTCTGCGGCTCACCGGCGCGCCGGCCCTGGCGACGCTGCGGGCGGGCGCCGCCCAGGTCGTCAGGGCAGGGGAGCAGACGCCGGAAATCGCCTGGCACGTAGTGCCGCCCCCGGAGTTGCGCTCGGTGGTGCGGGAGTTGGTGCAGAACGCCGGCGGCGCCATTGAGTTGGGAGAGGCGCGGGTTGTCGTCGCCGGCGGTCGTGGCCTCGGCGGTCCCGACAATTGGCCGGTTTTACGGGAGTTGTGCGCCACCCTGGGCGCGGCCCTCGGGGCGAGCCGGGCCGCCGTCGATGCCGGCTGGATCCAGCACGCGCACCAAGTCGGCCAAACCGGCCGGGTGGTCAGCCCCGATCTGTACATCGCCTGCGGCATCTCCGGTTCGATTCAACACCTCGCCGGCATGCGCGGGGCAAAAACGGTGGTCGCCATCAACAAGGATCCGGCGGCGGAAATCTTCCAGCATTGCGATTACGGCCTGGTCGGCGATCTGTTGCAGATCGTTCCGGCTTTAACCGCTGCCGTAAAGCAGCGGCAGCGTCGGGTGGCCTGAGGAAATTCGATGGAAATGAGCCGTCCTCTCGGCGTCTACGGTGATTTTTATTGGCTGATGTACCTGCTGAGCGCCGGCGCCCTTGCAATTTTCACCTTCGGAGTCCGTGCCCGCGTCCGCCGCTGGCGGGTGGGGGAGGGGCGTCTCGGCGATCGGCTGGACCGGCCATGGCGGCGTCTGCGCGACCTCGCCGTCGATCTGGCCACCCCGCGCCGGTTCCGCCGGCGCGGCAAGCCCTGGCTGTTTCATTCCCTCATGGTCTGGGGATTCGCGCTGTTTCTGCTGGCGACTTTTTGTGTGCTGTTGCAGGAGCGTTTCGGCCTGTCGACGTTTGCCGGCGGCTGGTATCTGCTGCTCTCGCTGGCCCTCGATCTTTTCTCGATCCTTTTTCTGGCGGGAGTGATGTTCGCCGCCTGGCGGCGCTGGGCCGTCCGGCCGGCGGAGCTCGGCGGGGGGGCGGAGGATGGCGCTGTGCTGGCGGTTCTGGCGCTGTTGCCGACGACCGGCCTGATCCTGGAGGCGGTGCGGATGGCCAAGGATCCGGACCCCTGGGGGGCCTGGTCGCCGGCGGGCGCCTGGCTGGCCGGCGGTTTTTCCGGCCTCGCTCCGGCGACCCTTGATAGTCTGCACCGGGGACTCTGGTGGGGGCATCTTGCGCTCTCTCTCGGATTTGTCGCCGCCATCCCCTATGGCCGCTTGTTCCACCTGATTGCCGGACCGCTTTCGTTGTTTTTCGCCGACCGTCACCGGGCGCGGTCCCTGGCGCCCCTGGATTTTACGGACGAGGCGGCGGAACGCTTCGGCGCCGAGCGCGTCGGCGACCTGCACTGGAAAAGCCTGGTGGAGACCGACGCCTGCCTCGATTGCGGTCGCTGTCAGAGCGATTGCCCCGCCTGGGAAATCGGCGAGCCGTTATCGCCGCTGCAAATCGGCCAGGGTGTGCGCCGATGTCTGGACCGGGAGACGTCGCTGGGGCGGCGGGCTGCCGCCTCTCTCCACGAACAAATTTCGGAGGAGGCGCTCTGGGCCTGCTCCACCTGCGGCGCCTGCGAGCGCGCCTGCCCGGTGGCGGTCGAGCATGTGCCCCGGTTGGTGGCGCTGCGGCGTTATCGGGTGCTGAGCGAATCGCGGTTTCCCGCCGAGCTGCAGACCACTTTCCGCAATCTGGAACGCTCCGGCAATCCCTGGGGGATGCCGGCGCGGGAGCGCGGCGAAAGGGCGACGGCGGCCGGGTGGCCCCTGGCCGCCGAGACGCCGCCGGCGGAAGTTCTGCTCTGGACCGGGTGTGCCGGCGTGTTCGATCCCCGCTACCGCCAGGTGACCGCCGCCCTGGCCAAACTCCTCGATTTGGCCGGAATTTCCTATGTCGTGCCGGGAGACGAGGCGGTCTGCTGCGGCGACGGCGCCCGGCGTCTGGGAAACGAGTACCTGTTCCAGGACCTGGTGGCGAAGAATATGACCTTTTTCGAGAAAATCGGCGTGCGCCAGGTGGTGACCGCCTGCCCGCATTGCTTCAACTGTTTGCAACACGAATATCCGCAGTTCGGCGGCGATCTCACGGTCACCCACCACAGCGAATTTCTCGCCGATCTGCTGGCGGCCGGTCGGTTGCCGGCGGCAGACGGTGCGGAAAAATCGACTATCGGCTTTCACGACCCCTGCTATCTCGCCCGCTACAACGGGATATCGGCGGCCCCCCGCCGGGTATTGGCCGCCCTCGGGAGCGATCTTTACGAACCGGCGCGGACCGGACCCGACGCCTTCTGCTGCGGCGGCGGCGGGGGCCGGATGTGGCTGGAAGAAAAGGAGGGCCGGTCGATGGGAAAGCAACGGGTGCGGCAGTTTCTCGATGGCGGCGCCCGGCGGATCGCCACCGCTTGCCCCTTTTGTCTGACGATGTTGTCCGAGGGCGTACGTCGGAACGCGGAAGCGGAAGACGTCCGGGTCCTCGACCTGGCCGAACTGATGGTGGAAAACATGACCCGACCTGATCGGCGTTGATCTTCCGCCAGGTTTTACCCCCCTTTCCTAAGGGGGAACTTTGCCTCTGCGGAAAATTGACACGCATCAGCTTACCCGAAGTAAAGCGGAAGGAGATCCGACATGAGCGGCAACGAACGGCAGGCGATTCGAGAGTTCATCACCACCCGCATCGCGAAAAAAAGCGAACACCGGCAGATTGGGGATCAGGACGACGTCATCGCTTTGGGGGTCATCGATTCCCTCGGCATCATGCACCTGATTGCCTACTTGGAAAAGACCTTCGGCATGCGCATCCGGGACGACGAGATTTTGCCGGAAAACTTCGCTTCGGTGGAAGCCATTGCTTCTTTTGTTCATCGCACTCGGGCCTGACGGCGGGAGAATACAGGCAATGGAAAACTACGATTCGTCCGTAAGCACTCGCGACATTCCGATGATTCCCGGCCGCAAGGTGGCCCTGCCGAAGGTCTACGGCGACACTCCGACTTTCCTCGGCGTGCCGAAGCTCGATCCGGGCGTCCTCGGCCATCCGCCCGATGTGGCCATCATCGGCGTTCCCTGGGAGGGGACGGTCACCTGGGGCTCCTTTACCGGCTGCGAACTGGCGCCGCGAACCATCCGCCACTGTGCCGCCCGCTACGGGGGTTTTCTGCCGGAGTACGAGATCGATCTTTTCGACCACCTGAGCCTCGCCGATGCCGGGGACGTGGCCGTCGATCCGAACAGCCCGCGGGCCACCATGGACCGGATCTTTGCCGCGATGCACGGAATTTACCGCAGCGGCAGCATTCCCATCGTTCTCGGCGGCGATCATTCCTTTACCCCGGAGGTGATTCGCGCCCTCAACGCCAACCGCCCCGGCAAGGTCGGGGTCATTCATTTCGATTCGCATTTCGACAACGCCAAGGGGTTCGGCGCCGATCTCATGCCGCGCTGCTCCCCCCTGCATCGCATCGCCCAATTGCCCGGGGTGAGAACGCGCAGCATCGTCCATGTGGGGATTCGCGGCCCCCGCAACTCCCCGTCGCAGATGGCCTACGCCCGGGAAATGGGGGCGAGCATCTTCACCATCCGCGACATCCGCAAAATGGGGATCGACGCGGTGATCGAGGAAGCGATCGCCATCGCCCGGCAGGGGACGGAGCATCTTTACGTCACCATCTGCAGCGACTGTATCGACGCCGCCTCCAATCCGGGCGGGCCGGCCGACTTCAACGGTTTGTTCGCCCATGAGCTGTTCGCTGCTTTGTACCGGCTGGGCGAATCGGGCATCGCCGGCCTCGACTTCGTCGAAGTCTACCCCGGCCAGGATCCCCATTCCTTCTCCTCGCATCTGGCGTCCTGGGCGATTATTCACGCCCTGGCCGGGATGGCGGCGGGCAAGAAGCGGCAGGGTCTGAGCTGATTTTCCAGAACTGATTTCTCAAGTGGAGGTGCGTCCATGGATTTTTCTTTGTCGCCGGAGCAGAGCGAATTGCGGGAGGCGGTGGTTCGCTTCGCCCAGAAGGAGCTGACGGATGATGTCGCCGGCCGGGAAAAAAGAGGGGAGTTTTATCGCGACGGCTGGCGCAAATGCGCCGATTTCGGCTTGCTCGGGCTGCCGGTTCCGGAGGCGTACGGCGGCCTGGGGCTCGACGCCCTCTCCTGCGTGCTGGCCCTGGAGGGGCTCGGCTACGGCTGCCGGGACCACGGTCTGGTGTTCGCCCTCAACTCCCACCTGTGGACCTGCGTGAAGCCGATACTCGGCTTCGGCAGCGCCGCGCAGAAGGAGAAGTATCTGCCGTCCCTGGTGCGCGGAGAGGCGATCGGCGGCCACGCCATGACCGAACCGGACGCCGGATCGGACGCCTTCAGCATGCGCTGCCGGGCGCAGAAGGAAGGCAATCGGTACATTCTCAACGGCAGCAAAATCTTCATCACCAACGCGCCCATCGCCGACCTGCTGCTGGTGTTCGCGGTGACCGCTCCGGAGCGCGGTTTCGGCAGCATATCCGCCTTCATCGTCGAAAAAGATTTCCCCGGCTTTTCCGTCGGCCGGCCGCTGGAGCTGATGGGATTGAAAACCTGTCCCATCGCCGAAGTCGTCCTCCAGGACTGCGTGGTTCCGGAAGAGAACCGCCTCGGCGGCGAGGGGGCGGGGATGGCCATCTTCAACTCGGAAATGGAGTGGGAGCGCGGCTGCCTGTTCGCCGCCCATCTCGGCGCCATGGAGCGGGAGTTGGAAGCCTGTGCCCGCTACGCCGGCGAACGCCAGCAGTTCGGCAAGCCGATCGGCGGCAACCAGGCGGTGTCGCACAAGATTGCCGACATGGCGATGCGGGTCGAGCTCTCGCGGCTGATTCTCTACAAGGTCGCCTGGATGAAAGGGCAGGGGGCGCGGGCGCCGAAGGAATCGGCCATCGCCAAGCTGTTCATCAGCGAAAGCTATGTGCGCAACAGCCTCGACGCCCTGCAGATGCACGGCGCCTACGGCTATTCGGTCGAATACGACCTGGAGCGGCATGTGCGCGACTCCCTCGGCGGCCGCATCTATTCCGGAACCTCGGAAATCCAGCGCAACATCATTGCCAGTTTTTACGATCTGTAAGCCGAAGGGAGTTTCCGATGTCGCCCTACCTCCTGTCCCATCTGCTCGATCTGAGCGCCGAAAAATATCCGCGGCGTCCAGCCGTGATCCAGGGGGAGCGGACCCTGGATTATGCCGATCTGGCCGGCCTGGCCGGCCGCCTGGCCGCAGCCCTGGTCGATCTCGGCGTGCGGCCGGGGGACCGGGTCGGTCTGCTGACGGGCAAATCCCTGGAGGGGGTGGCCGCTATTTACGGCGTCCTTCGGGCCGGCGGGATTTACGTCCCCCTCGATCCGCAGGCGCCGCCGCAGCGGCAGGGGAAGATCCTGGATCGCTGCGCGGTGGCGGTGATGATCGCCGATGCCCGGCTGGCCGCGCCGATTCTCGCGGATCGGGAAGCGCGGGCCGGGGTGCGGGCGGTTATCCTGATCGGCGAAGGGGCGGATGTTCAGAGCGGGGTGCGCCTTCTGCCCCTGGCGGCGCTCGAGCACTATCCGCCAGCGGCTCCGGCCCGGATCTCCGATGCCCGGCCGGCCTATATCCTTCACACCTCCGGTTCGACGGGCGTGCCCAAAGGGGTGACCATCTCCCATCGGAACGCCCTCGCTTTCGTCGGGATGGCGGCCGACTTTTTCGCCATCGGCCGGGAGGACCGCCTGGCCAGCCATGCGCCCTTTCATTTCGACCTGTCGATCTTCGATCTTTTCGTGGCGGCGCAGGCCGGGGCGGCCGTCGTTCTGGTGCCGGAAAATCTCGGCATTTTTCCGGCGCGCCTGGCCCAGTTCATCGACAAGTCGGGCATTACGGTGTGGAATTCCGTCGCCTCGGTCGTCTCCTTACTGGCCGAACGGGGCAATCTCGACGCCTGCCACCTCGACGCCCTGCGGCTGGTCCTCTTCTCGGGGGACATTCTTCCGGTCCGCCAACTGCGCCGGGTGCGGGAGGCGATGCCGGGGGCCGAACTGTACAATCTCTACGGACAGACGGAAGCCAACTCCTCCACCTTCTTCCGGGTGGGGGAGATCCCGGCCGATCCGTGCTGGAAAATCCCCATCGGCAAACCGTTTCCCAATTTCGAGGTTTTCGCCCTCGATGAAACCGGCCAACCGATCCGCCGGCCCGGTGAAATCGGGGAACTGCATGTCTATGGTGCGACGGTGGCTCTCGGCTATTGGCGGGACGACGAAAAAACGGCCGCCGCCTTCGTCGAGCACCCGCTGCATCCCTGGCCGGGGAAGGTCTACCGCACCGGCGATCTGGTCGCTCTGGACGATGCGGGAAACCTGCTTTTCCTCGGCCGCCGCGATCGCCAGGTGAAGAGCCGCGGATACCGGATTCAGATCGACGAAATCGAGCATGCGCTCAACAACCATCCGGCGGTGGAGAAGGGGGCTGCGGTGGATATCCCCGACGACCTGCTGGGCTGCCGCATCATTGCCTTCGTGCGCCTGGCGGCCGGCGGCGACGATACGGATCTGCTCGATTTCTGCAGCCGGTCGTTGCCGCCCTACATGCTTCCCGAACGCATCATCACGCTGAATGAATTTCCGTGCACCGCCACCGGCAAGATCGATCGCAACGCCCTGCGCGCGATGCGGGGACGGACCGAACCGGCAGAGGCCGTCGGCTGACCGAAAAGGAGAACGACAATGCTGTCGCTGTTGCGCATCAAATACCTGCAATTTCTCGAACATGCGCGGGAGAAGGGATTTTCTTCCGCAGTGGCGTTCACCTTGTACAAATACGAAGAAGCGGTGCCGGTGGAGAAGGACCTCGCGACGCTGAAGCCGTTGCCGGAATCGACCGAAACAGATCTGCGGCTCCTCGATCTGGGACCGGAGAATTTTGCCGGATATTGTCTCGACTATCCCCTGGCCAGCCGCCGGCAACGGGTCGAGCGCTATTTCCGGTGCGGCTACCGGTCTCTCGCCATGGTGCGCGGCAACCGGGTGCTCGCCGATCTCTGGTACGTGACCCGCGACAGCGCCCGCACCCCCGGTATTCACCCGCATGTCCAATGGTTCGGCATCGACCTCGGGCCGCACATGGCCTACATGTTCGACATGCATTTTCTGCCCGGACAGCGGGGCGGCGGCGCCGCCACCTTTTTCATGGGCAGCGCCCTGCACCATCTGCGGGACCGGGGGTTCATCCGGGCCTACGGCTATTTCGCCGCCCACAACACCCCAGCTCTCTGGGTTCACCGGCTGCTGGGCTGGCGGGAACTCCCTCGCTTCGATGTCCGGAGATTTCTCCTCTATGAAACCGCCAAGCCCAAAATCTGATCCCTTGCCGCCCCGGCCGCAGCCCGGCAAGCGGGCGATGGATGTGTTTTTCTGTCTCGCCGCCGCGCCGGTCTGGCTGCCGGTTACCGCCCTGGTCGGCCTGCTGGTCAGGTTTTCTTTGGGCTCGCCGGTGCTGTTTCGCCAGGAGCGTCCGGGAACGCTGGAAAAACCCTTTCTCCTGATCAAGTTCCGCACCATGACCGATGCCCGCAACGCGGCGGGAAGCCTGCTGCCGGATGGCCAGCGCCTGACACCACTGGGGCGCTTTTTGCGCCGCAGCAGCCTCGATGAACTGCCGGAGCTGTTCAATGTGCTGCGCGGCGAGCTCAGTCTGGTCGGGCCGCGTCCCCTGCTGGTGAAATACCTCCCCTACTTTTCGGCGAAAGAGAAGCTGCGGCATACGGTTCGACCGGGATTGACCGGCTGGGCGCAAATAAACGGCCGCAATTATCTTCCCTGGGACCAGCGGCTGGCCATGGATGTCTGGTATGTCGAAAACTGGTCGCTCTGGCTGGATATGCGCATTTTGTTCGCCACCATCGGCAAAGTCCTGCGGCGCGAAGGGGCGGCGGCCGACAGCGATCAGGCCGAAACCGATCTCGATTGGGAGCGGCGACGGGAATTGGCCGGGTCCGGAGACAAGGGCCCATGATGCCCGGCATCTGGCGGGAAATCCTTTGGCTGATTCTCTGGGCCGGCGCTCTTGGGACCATGACGACTTTTGCTCTGCGCTGGCTGGGCGGCGATCAATATCTGGCCGGCCGTCTGGCCGGCTATTTCATGCCCTGGCTGCTGGCGGTCCTGCTCCCCGGGCTGCTTATCGCCATGGTCGCCCAACGCAAATGGCTGGCACTCGCCCTCGGTGCGCCCATCGCCCTGATTGTGATCACCTACGCCCCGCTTTTTCTGCCCGCGTCCGAAGAACGGCCACCCGCCGCCTTGAAAGTCATGAGCTACAACATCTGGTCGCACAACGAGGACATGGCGGCGGCCGCCGCGGTTATCCGCCGGGAGCAGCCGGACATTTTAATGCTTCAGGAAATCAACAGCCGCCAATTGGGCCGTTTGCAGTTGCTGTTGGACGATCTCCACCCCAGCGGCGCCCTGCACATCATCCATGATGACGATTTGCTGCAAGCCGTGGTAAGTCGTTTTCCCGTTGTTCCCCTTGAAAGCCTGCGGCATCGCGGTCAGGCGCAACAGGCGCGAATCGCAACGACCTGGGGGCCGGTGACGGTTTTCAACGTCCATCCCCTGCGGCACGGTGGGTGGCATCATCGGTACAGGCAAATCGTTGCGCTGCTGAAGGAGGAGGTTTTGGACGAACAAGGTCCGACCATTCTGGCCGGAGATTTCAATGTCAACGATCAGACGCAACTTTACCGGAAAATCACCCGCTATTTGCGCGACGCCCATTGGCAGGCCGGGTTCGGATTTGGCTTCACCTTTCCGGCCGATGCGAGCCGCTTTTATCGAAAATATAAAATCCCACCCCTGATCCGCATCGACCATATTTTCTACTCCCCCCATTTTCTCGCCCAAAATGCCCGCACCCTCCAGGACTCGGGCGGTTCCGACCATTATCCCGTGGTCGCCGAGCTTATTCCGCCGGCAATTCGCCCCTAGCATTTGCGCCGATTTCCCCTCCCTTTTAAACCGTCCCGCCAAAGTCCTGGTTTCTTTTGCAACCTAAGTTCCTCAACAAAAGGCTGGAAAAGCAAACGTAAGGACAATTGCGTTCTCTTGCCTTTCTGAAAACATAAGTATCAGTGAATGAACAAAAATAAGCATTGGAACGATGACATGACCATGAGCCGAACCACGCTTTCGCCTGTCGCCGCCGAAAAGAAAATCGCCTTTGCCCCATGGCCGTCCTTCTCGGAAGACGAGATTGCCGCCGCCGTTCGGGTTCTGCGATCGGGACGGGTCAATTACTGGACGGGCGACGAAGGACGCAAATTCGAGGAAGAGTTTGCCCGCTTTGCCGGCGCCCGCTACGGCGTCGCGGTGGCGAACGGAACCGTCGCCTTGGAACTGGCGCTGCAGGCGCTGGGAATCGGCCCCGGCGATGAGGTGATCACCACCAGCCGAACCTTCATCGCCTCGGCCAGCGCCGTGGTCATGTGCGGCGCCAGGCCGGTGCTTGCCGATGTCGATCGCGACAGCCAGAACATCACCGCGGAAACGATCCGCCGCCGCCTGACGGCGCAAACCAGGGCGATTATCGCCGTCCATTTGGCGGGCTGGCCCTGTGACATGGACCCGATTCTCGATCTGGCGCGGGAACATAACCTGAAGATTATCGAGGATTGCGCCCAGGCGCACGGCGCCACCTATAAAGGGCGGCCGGTGGGGTCGTTGGGCGATGCGGCGGCTTTTTCTTTCTGCCAGGACAAGATCATGACCACCGGCGGCGAGGGTGGAATGCTGACCACCAACGATGGGGGCCTCTGGGAACGGGCCTGGTCCTTCAAGGATCACGGCAAAAGCTACCGGGCGGTTTACCACCGTCGGCATCCGAGCGGCTTTCGCTGGCTGCACGAATCCTTCGGCACCAACTGGCGGATGACGGAAATGCAGGCGGCCATAGGCCGGGTTTCGCTGCGGCGGCTGCCTGCCTGGCTGACGCAGCGGCGGCGCCATGCCGCCCACCTGAACGACTATTTCCGTCGATTGCAAGCCCTGCGGGTTGTCGATCCCCCGGCGCAGGTGAGGCACGCCTGGTACAAGTACTATGCTTTTCTGCGGCCGGAGCGCCTCCGTCCCGGCTGGAGCCGGGATCGGATCGTCGCCGCGGTCAATGCCGAGGGGGTGCCCTGCTTCAGTGGCAGTTGCAGTGAAATTTATCTGGAGAAAGCCTTTGCCGACCGCTTTTTGCAGCCGGCGGCGCGCCTGCCGGTGGCGCGTGAACTGGGGGAAACCAGCCTGATGTTGCAGGTCCATCCAACGTTGAGCGGTCGCGAAATGGATGCGACCTGCGACGCGATAGCCAAAGTCCTCCAAATCTCAACCGTGTGAGTGCCCGATTCCTCCCTCTCATGAGCATGAAACCATGGAAAACAATCTTGGCTTTTTCGGCCGCAAACTGTTGATTATCGGTATCCAGATTACGATTGTTGTCGTCTCTTTCTGGTTCTCTTTCCTCCTGCGTTTCGATCTGCGCATTCCGGAAAAATTCGTTTTCGCCGCCTTATGGCTGATGCCGCTGGTGATCATCGCCAAGTTGCTGGTCTTCTGGGTTTCCGGCCTTTTCTCCGGCTGGTGGCGCTACGTTTCGATTCCCGATCTGCTGGCTTTGCTGCGGGCCAATATCTTCGGATCTCTCGCGTTTTTGCCGATCGCCCTTTTTTTCTTCCGCTTCAGCGGGTTTCCCCGTTCCGTGCTGATTATCGATGCCATCCTCTGCTTTTTGCTCATGGGTGGGGTGCGGATCGTCGCCCGGATGCTGCGCGAGCATATCGAAATGAATCGCAAGGGAAAACGCAACCGGCAGACCGTACTGATTGTCGGCGCCGGAGCGGTCGGGCAGACCTTTGTCCGGGAGATTCGGCAAAATCCCAATCTGAACATGTCGGTGCACGGTTTCATCGACGGCGATCCGAGCCGGCAGAAGCAGCGCTTTCTCGGCGTTCCGGTGTTGGGAACTCCGGACCAAATGGAAAAAATTTTCAACCGGGAGCGCATCGACCAGGTGATCATCGCGCAAGCCGCGGTCAGCCCCAGAACGTTGCGCAGGATCGTCGAGATATGCCGCAAGGCCGGGGTCACTTCGAAGATTTTGCCGGCCGTCGGCTCCTTGCTGAACTGCGATATCTCGGTGCGCCAGATTCGGGATATTCAGGTCCATGATCTTCTCGGGCGGCCGCCGGTGCAGCTCGAAATCGATGAAATCCGCACGTTTCTGACCGGGAAGCGCATTCTGGTCACGGGCGCCGGGGGCAGCATCGGCAGTGAAATCTGCCGGCAGGTGGCGGCCTTCGCGCCGCAGAGCCTGATCGTTCTCGACCACGCGGAAACGCCTCTTTTTCACATCGAGGGGGAGCTGCGCGAGCTGTTTCCCGCTCTGGACCTGTATCCCTGCCTGAACGACATTCGCGACCGCGCGAGCATGCGGGCGATCTTTGCCGCACGGCGTCCCGAAGTGGTTTTCCATGCCGCCGCCTACAAGCACGTGCCCATGTCGGAATGCAACCCGATCTCGGCGGTGCGCAATAATATTTTCGGCACACGCAACATCGCCGATTTGGCCGACGAATTCGGGGTCGGTAAATTCGTCATGATTTCCACCGACAAGGCGGTCAATCCCGCCAATACCATGGGCGCCAGCAAGCGGGCGGCGGAGATTTACGTGCAGGCTTTGGCGCGACGCAGCGCAACCCAGATGGTGACCGTGCGCTTCGGCAATGTGCTGGGCAGCAACGGCAGTGTCGTGCCGATCTTTCGGCGGCAGATCGAACGCGGCGGGCCGGTGACCGTCACCCATCCGGATGTGACGCGGTTTTTCATGACCATTCCCGAAGCGGTGCAACTCGTTCTGCAGGCGGGGAGCATGGGAGTCGGCGGGGAAATTTTCCTGCTCGACATGGGTAAGCCGGTGCGGATCGTGCGTCTTGCCGAAGAAATGATTCGTCTTTCGGGAGTGGGGCTGCAGCGCGATATTCCCATCGTCTTTACCGGACTGCGGCCCGGCGAAAAGATGCATGAGGAACTCCTGCTCGCTGGCGAGGGGGTGCAGCCGACCCGGCATGCAAAAATCAAAGTCGCCCATGCCACTTTTTACGATGAAATCCAATTGAGCCGGTTGCTGGACCAGATGTATCAGGCCGCCCGGAGGATGGAGAGCCAACGCGTCCTGCGCCTGCTCAACGATATCGTGCCCGAATATCGTCCCGACCGCCCGGTCGGCAACGATCAGCCGTACCTGATCCATCCCCAGAGTCCCTTGATCGCCCTGCCCACCCTCGACTTCAAGTCGGCGCAGTAATCGCGTGGGGACAGGTTGACAACCCTTTTGGATTTGTTAAACCAACTTAAATGAAAAGGGGGAAAATCATGAAATTCGCCTGCGCTGTCGGCTGGTCGTGGCGTTTGGTCGCCGGGATGTTTTTTCTCGCCGTATTCCTGCGGGCGCCCCTGATTGCGTCGGCGCAAGAGGTTTCCCCCATAACCGGCGACAGCGGTTTGGCCCAGGCGGGTCCGTTGCCAGAGTTGCTCACCGAGGGAGACTGGGCCGGCGAAATCTATGGCGGGCGCAGCGGTTACGTCCACCCCTTCCTGTCGCTGGAAGAATATTATACGGACAATCTCTTCAACGAGCCGGAAAATGAAGAGGATGATTTCATTACCGTCATCTCGCCCGGGGTGTGGTTTTCCTTCCCCGCCGGTTCTCGCCAGCCCTTGCAGGTTACCACCCTCAATTCCACCCCGGGCGGCCTTGGCGTGACCCGCTTCCCGATCGAAAACCGGCGGCGTTTGCAGGGTTATGCCCTGTATCGCGCGGATATTACCGAGCACCAGGATTTTACGGGGGAGGACAACGTCTCGCAACGGGCCGAAGGATTGCTCGGCTACAGTTTTCGCGGCGGACTATCCCTGGAAGTTCTCAATATCTTCGAGATCGAGCAAGAGCCTTATGGCACCGGCGACAGTAGCCTCGACAACCGTGAACTGGAAGAATTCACCTCCAACCTGTTTCAGGTTTTAGCCAATTACCGCATCAGCCCCAAAACCCGGGTGCGCGCCGATTTTTCCCATTACTCTTTGGATTTCGATAACGAGGCGCGCAACGGTTTTCGCGAACGGGAAGACAAACTCCTTTCCCTCTACGGGTTTTACCGGCTCTTTCCGAAATCATCGCTGTTGCTGCAATACGAGTACATCGACATCGATTACGATCAGCGGGAGATTTCCGACAGCGACGAGAACCGGCTGCTGACCGGATTGGTCTGGGAGGTGACCACCAGAACACGGGGTACGATTAAGTTCGGTTACGCCTGGCGCTCCTTCGATGTCGGGCCGGACCGGGACGAGTTCATCGGCGAGGTTCGCCTCGACCACCGCTTCACTGCGAAAACGTCGGCCTACCTGCTGTTCACCCGGCGCATCGAAGAGACGGATGTTCGTGCCGCCCAGGATATCCTGTCGCACCGCCTGCAAGCCGGTTATCGGCAGCGCCTGCTGCCCCGGCTCACCGGAACGACGGACCTTTATTACTATCGGGACGAATATCAGGGGGGCGTGGATCGCGAAGACGATGTTTACGGCGCCCGGCTGGCGCTGGGTTATGCGTTTCGCCCCTGGCTGACCGCCGGGCTGGGCTACAACTATTTTGAACGCGATTCGACCCAGGCGGCGGCCGACTACGTCGGCAACACCCTTTACCTGACCCTCACGGCGGCTCTGTAGAAACATTTCTCCCGAAAGAGGAAGACAACATGAAAGGCATCTGGATCGCTGTACTGCTTCTCGGCGCTTTGCTGTCGGCTGGCCCGGGCCACGCCGTCGATAACAATTACCGTATCGGCGAAGGGGACATCATCAGGATTACCGTGTACGACAATCCCGACTTGACCACCCAGACCCGGGTGACCAGCAATGGCACCATCAACTTTCCCTTGATCGGCACCGTGCAAATCGGGGCTCTTTCCGTCGGTCAGGTGGCGGAAGCCATTGCCGGACGGCTTTCCGGCGGCTATCTCGTCGATCCCCAGGTTGCGGTTTTTGTCGAAGAATTCCGCAGTCAGAAGGCGGTCATCATGGGGGAGGTGGCGACCCCCGGATTGTACGAGCTGAGCGGCCATACCACGTTGCTCCAGCTGATCTCCAAGGCGGGCGGAGTCACCCCGGATGCCGATGATACGGTCAGTATTCGACGCACCGCCGAAGGGCGCGCGGGGGAACAGGTGGTCACCGTCGATCTGCAAAAAATCCTCGAAACCGGCGATCCCTCCCTGGATGTGGCGATCCTCGACGGGGACAGCATTTTCGTTAACAAAGCCGGCGTTTTTTATGTGACCGGAGAAGTGCGCAAGCCGGATTCCTATCGGCTGGAAAAAGGCATTTCGGTGATCACCGCCATCACCAAGGCCGGCGGCTTTACCGAGCTGGCCTCCAAGGGCAAGGTGCGCATCATCCGGAAGATCGATGGCCGCGAGAAAACCATCACCAATGTTTCCCTGCATGAACCGGTGCAGGTCAACGACGTCATCGTCGTGCCGGAGAGCTTCTTTTGAAGCCGTCCCCAAAACTCGCCAACGGCGGCGTCGCCGCAAGTGCTCCCGCTGCTTCGATCTCCATAAGCACGCATCATTGCCCGACAATCGCGCGAATGGCCTTTGGCGCTGTTTGCCTGCCATTCGCGGCGCACCCCCTTTGAAAGGAATAAGGCATGCAACAGGAACTGCACCTGAGAGATATCTTCAAGATCCTCAGAAAACACCGGGTGTCGATTTGCCTGACCTTTTTCGGCGTCCTGGCGATCGCGATGGCGGTAACTTTCATGACCACCCCCCTGTACGAAGCCAAGACGAAGCTGGTCATCGAACGCAGCGAGCCAAGCAATCTGACCGACCGCACCCCTTCCGTCAGTCGCGACCCCGAATTCTACGAAACACAGTACCAGTTTATCCGCAGTCGGGCTGTCGCACGGCGCGTGGTCGATCACCTGGCGGTGGAACAGCAGGAGATGTTGTCGCAATTATTGGTCGAGGATAGCCGCAGCCTGCTGAAGGAATGGCTGGATCGCGCGAAAACCCTGGTCGGCTGGACCGGTAACGAAGCAATCGAGGAGGAAAAGCCGGCCGATCCGCACGAGCGGTTGGCGCGGATGATCAGCGAAGGGATCAAGGTGCGACCGGTGGAAAACAGCCGTTTGGTGCAGATCGGTTTTCTCGCCACCGACCCGCTTTTTGCTTCGCAGGTCGTCAATACCGTCGTCGATTCCTATCGGGCGGAAATCAACCAGATGAAAATGGAGACCAGCAAGCAATCGATGGACTGGATGAACCGCAAGGCGGACAGCGAATCGGTCAAATTGCGGGCCGCCGAAGACAACCTGCAGAAATACATGGGGGACAACAGCGTCCTCACCCTGGAAAACCGCATCGCCATCATTCCGGAGAAACTTTCCCGCCTCAGTGGCGAATTGGTGACGGCGGAGGCGCGCCGCCAGCAACTGGAGGCGCTGATGGCCAAGGTGGACAAATTTGCCGACAACCCGGACGCGGCGGAATCGGTTTCCGCCGTCCTCTCCGATTCGGCGTTGCAGAGCCTGCGGGCGGAAATCGTCGGCGCGGAAAAAACGATTCTCGAGCTGTCGGGCAAATACGGGCCGAAACATCCGGTGATGCTCAAAGCCGTCGGCGATCTGGACATTCTGCAACGAAAAAAGAATCAGGAAATCGCCAGAATCGTTAGTTCCATCCGCAACGACTACGAACTCGCCCAGGCGAACGAGAGAAACCTGCGCGTCCAGCTGGAGCAAACGAAAACCGAGGCGTTGAAAATGAATGAAAAATTCATGGAATTTCAAACGCTGAAAACAGAAGTCGACGCCAATCGCAAGCTGGTCGACGCCCTGGTGACCAGAATGAAAGAAGAGGGGATTACCTCGGAGAGCCAGTCGGTGAAAATGTGGGTGGTGGAAAAGGCCGCCATTCCCCAGTCGCCGGCGCGCCCGCTCAAGGCGTTGAATCTGTCTCTCGGGATGGTTCTCGGCCTCCTCGGCGGGGCCGGTCTGGCTTTTTTCCGCGAATATCTCGATAACTCGATAAAAAATCCGGACGAGGCGGAACTGGCCTTCGACACCCCGGTGCTGGGCACCATTTCCCTGAGCCGGCGCGAACGGATCGAGCAGATTGTGCTGGAAGAGCCCCTGTCCGCATTTGCCGAGGGCTACAAGTCCCTGCGCACCATTATCCTCAACGGCGGCGCCCGCTGCCGTAAAGTGCTGCTGACCAGCTCGCTGCCGGGCGAGGGGAAGACAACGACCTCGGTCAACCTGGCCATCGCACTGGCGCAGGCCGATAAGCGGGTGTTGCTAATTGACGCCGATTTGCGCAAACCCCGCGTCCACGACATCTTCCGCCTGAACAATCGGCAAGGTCTGAGTCGGTTGTTGTCGCAGCCGGGCGCCCAGGAAATCACCTCCTGCCTCCAACCGGGTCCCTGCCCCAACCTGACGGTGCTGACGGCCGGGCCGATCCCCCCGAACCCGTCCGAATTGCTGCAATCCAAAAGGATGAAAGACCTGCTGCATCTGTTGGCGGAAAAATTCGATTACATCATCTGCGACTCGCCGCCGGTGCTGGCCGTCGAGGATTCACGCATTCTCAGCGCGCTGTTCGACAGCATACTGCTGGTGGCCAAAGCGCACATGACGTCTTTCGAGGAAGCCGGGCGCTCTCTAAAGCAACTGCGCTGCGTCAAGGCGCCGGTTCTCGGCATTGTGGTCAACGGCCTCGATCAGCGGAAAACCGATTATTATTACCACCGCCAGTATTACTCGGCGTACCAGGAGAAGCCGTTAAAATTGCAGGCTTGAGCCGGGAAAGATTTTCTCCCTTGACTTTGTTTTCCGATTTCTGTTAAAAGTGCTGCGCTCTTGGGGTGTCGCCAAGCGGTAAGGCAACGGACTCTGACTCCGTCATCCTAGGTTCGAATCCTAGCACCCCAGCCAGATTTACTCAGGCGCCCCACGTTGCGTTCATATATTTTGGTCCCTTCGTCTAGCGGTCCAGGACACCGGCCTTTCACGTCGGTAACACGGGTTCGATTCCCGTAGGGATCACCAAAACATAGTCGGACAGCGTTCCGGACGAAAAAAGACCGCCGAAAGGCGGTCTTTTTTTTGCAAACAACCTGCCTAAGACTTGGCTTTTCCCGTTGTTCAAATTTCCCGGTTTGATTATACTCATGACCTGAACAAGAGCGGAGCTTGCGTCTCGCTCTTGTTTTCGGTTTGACCACCTGAAAGTCTCCGCATCTTCAACCCCCCGGCCCGGTCGGGGGATTTTTCCTGCTCCCCCACCGGAGTCCCCGTGCGTTTCTGGCGCTTGAATCTCATCACCAAGCTGACCCTGGTGACCAGCCTGACCCTGCTGCTGGCCATGCAGGGCTTCGCCTTTTTCAACCTGCGCACCCTGCGCCAGATGATTTTGGAAAAATCGGTTTCCGAAGTCGACAACCTGAGCGAAACCCTTCTGCACACCACGTATTATCAGATGCTGGAAGACGATCGCCAGCGCGTTTACCAGATGATGAAGGAGGTCGGCACGCAGCGGGGGATCGAGCTGATTCGCCTGATCAACAAAGACGGGGAGATCATTTATTCGACCCACCAGGAAGAAATCGGCTCAATGTTGCAAAAGGAAGTCGATAGCGCCTGCAAAATGTGCCACACGGACGAGACCACGCTATTGCATGCCAGCTCGATGAACCGCAGCCGCTTGTTTCGCAACGGCGAGGGCCAGGAAGTGCTGGGGATGGTGAAGGCCATCTACAACGAGGAGAGCTGTTCGACGGCAAGTTGCCACTTTCATCCGGAGGATGTCGACCTGCTCGGTGTTCTGGATGTCACCGTTTGCCTCGACGAAATGCGGGCGGCGCTGAAAAATTATCGCAACGATCTGTTGCTGGAAACATTCATCCTCATTTTCTCCCTGTGTTTGTGCCTGTCCCTGCTCACCCGGGTCATGGTGCAGCGGCCGGTGGAGACTTTGTTACGCCATACCCGGGCCCTCGCCCGAGGCGAATGGAAACGGATCGAAAAACCATCCCACGACGAAATCGGCGAGTTGGCCGAGGCCTTCAACCACATGACCGGAAATCTGAAAAACGCCCAGGATGAACTGGAGACCTGGGCGGTCACTCTCGAATCGCGAGTCGATGAGCGCACCCATAAAATCAAGGAGATGCAGGCCGAACTCATCCGTTCGGAAAAATTGGCCTCCTTGGGGGAGTTGGTCGCCGGCATCGCCCACGAGATCAACAATCCGCTGACCGGCATTCTGATGTACGCCTCGATGGCGAACCGCGACCCGCGGCTGCCCGCCGATCTGAGCGCCGATCTCGATGTCGTCATTCAGGAGACGCATCGGTGCGGCAATATCGTTCGCGAACTGCTTAACTTCGCTCGGGAATCTTTGCCGACCAAAGCCCCCGCTTCGCTGCATCGGGTTCTCGATTTCAGCTTGTCGCTGGTGGAGCACCAGTCCTATTTCCACAACATTAAAATTAATCGGGTGTTCGACGCCCATATGCCCGATGTGGAAATGGATGCCGGCCAGATTCAGCAGGTTTTCCTCAATTTGCTGGTGAACGCCAGTCATGCGATGCCCGCCGGGGGCGAATTGACCATTCGCACCGGCGTCGATGCGGCGCTGCAGACGATTTTCGTTGTGTTTCGCGATACCGGCTGCGGCATTGCGCCGGAAAACCTCAAAAAGATTTTCGATCCTTTCTTTACCACCAAGGGACCTGAGGGGACCGGTCTCGGTCTCTCGGTCTCCTATGGCATTATCGAGAATCACGGTGGGCAGATCGTGGTGGAGAGTGAGCCGGGGGCGGGGACGGCCTTCACCATTCACCTGCCCTTGCAGTCGCCGCCAGCCATTACCGAAGAAAAATTATTGTTGCCCGACCCGCGGCGGGCCGACGAAGAGGAGAACGGCCCAGCTTCCCCGGTCGATTAAGTATTCCGAAAATCAAATAGAATAGGATTATTCATGGACGAACAGAACAAGGAAACGGCCGCCGGCGATTACACTTTCTGGACGCCGCCGGCCGGACGCACGGTGACGGTCGGTCCGCAGCAGCGTCCGGTGCAGCTGCCTTCGGTGCCGCTTCCGCTCCACCCGGCGGCCCTGGAAGACGACGGGCCTGACGATAACGCCATAGGCCAGGGCGTCTACGACTATCTGCGGCAATTCCCCGATTGCCCGCACAATCTGCCCTATGCCGAATTGCTGCGCGACGCCTTCCCCCATTTTCTCGCCGATCTCGGCGCCCAGGTGGCGATGCTCGGCCATAAAGAGGTCGATGCCTTCTATGTGCGGCGCAAGCTGACCGGTCTGAAGATCCTCGCCTTGCTCGAACCGAACAATCCGGGTCTCTGGCAGCAGATGGGGACCATCGGTTTTGAGCTGGCCCTGACTTTTACCGAACTCGCCGGCTGTCGCCAGCATCTGCTCGGCGCTATGGGGGCGCTGCAACGGGCGCTGAAACTGCGTCCGGCTGATCCGACCACTCTCAACTATCTGGCGCAGATCGATTTTTACCTCGGCGATTATCCGTCGGCGGCGCGCCGCTGGGGGGAGATCGTGCAAACCATCGACCAGGGACCGGCGCGCCAGGCCCTCGCGGCGAAGCTGGAGCGGATCGAAGGGGGCAAGGTCCCCGACCATTCGCTGGTCGATGATCTGGAAGCGGTCGGCTTCGCCATGGCCGAATTCGCCAGGGGGGAGTTTCACCAGGCGCTGCAAATTCTTGAGCAACTGGAAGAGGAGGGGAGCCTGCCGCGCGAATGTCCGACGCCGGAATTTTTCTACCTCCTCGGGCTGAGTCGGGGAAAAACCGGCGATAGCGCCGGGGCCTTCGAGGCTTTCGACAAGGCGCTGGCCATCGACCCGGAATACTCCCCGGCCCTGGAGGGAAAAGAAATCGTCAGCGAGGGTGGCGAATTCTGATGCTCAGCTGGACCCCTGGCGATTCGCTCCTTTCGGCTCTGATCCTGACCCTCCCGCAAAAGCGATAGCCAGCACTGCGAAGACCAGAGGGCGCCACTTACCAGCGTCCCCCTCATTTCGGGCCGTGGCGCGAGAGACTAAAAATTTGACAACGAAGTGAGCCGCAATGTAAAAGGATGAGCATCCGGTGCCGGCGCGGGCGTCTTTTCGGGGGGGAGACGATGGGGATGGAGAGCGAATTTACGCTGCAGCAACCAGCATCGAGACGCAGGTTGCTGCGGCGTTTTTGATTAGAAATTAACCCGACTCTCGTTTATTTTTCACTAACATATGGATACCCGATGACCATCGATCGCATTTTGCAGATGCTTCCCTTCGCTCTTCTGACCCTGGCCGTTCTCAGCTCCTATTTCGTCACTCGCAGCCTCCTTATTCCGCTGCTCCGCAAGGCCTCCGAGCGCAGTCCCCTACGCTGGGACGACCTGCTCTTCCGGCACCGGGTCATCGACCGCACCGCCCATCTGCTGCCGGCAGTGGTCTTCGCCTTCGGCCTGCCGCTGGTGCTCGAACCGACACACGAGTTGTTCGCTCTGTTCATCCGGTTCAACAATGTCTATTTCATCCTCATCGGTCTGGGCGTCTTCCTCTGCCTGCTCAATGCCGCTGTCGACCTCTACCAGAGCCACCCCAAACGGCAGCATGTACCGATCGGCGGGCTGGTGCAGGCCATCAAGCTGCTCGCCTTTCTCCTGTGCATCGTATTGACCCTCTCAACTCGCCGATCGCAGCCCCCTCTATTTCCTTTCCGGCCTGGGGGCTCTGACCGCCATTCTGCTGCTGATTTTTAAAGATTCTCTCCTCGGACTGGTGGCCGGGGTGCAGATCACCACCATGGACCTGGTGCGCAAGGGGGATTGGATCGAGATGCCCAAACACGGGGCGGACGGGGATATCGTCGATGTCTCGCTGACCACCGTGCGCGTGCAGAACTGGGACAAGACAATCTCCACCATCCCAGCCTATGAGCTGGTCTCCTCCTCCTTCAAGAACTGGCGGGGGATGAGCGAGAGCGGCGGCCGGCGGATCAAAAGGGCGATTGCCGTCGACATCAACAGCATCCGCTTCATCGATCCCCCCCTGCTGGCGCGCCTGCAGGAGATCCGCCTGCTGCGCCCTTATCTGGAGGAAAAGCTCCGCGAGGTGGAGGCGCACAACGACGCCCATCTCCCCCCGGCGGACCTCAAGGTGCTGGCCAACGGGCGGCGGCTGACCAACATCGGCACCTTCCGTGCCTACTGCGTCGCCTATCTGCGCAGTCATCCCGCCATCCGTCAGGACATGACCTTTCTCGTCCGCCAGCTCACTCCCACCGCTGAAGGCCTGCCCCTGGAGATCTACGTCTTTTGCGGCGACACCCGCTGGGCGGCTTACGAGGGGATCCAGTCCGATATTTTCGACCATCTTTTCGCCGTACTCCCCGAGTTCGGCCTGCGCGCCTTCCAGACCCCCGCCGGGTTCGACCTGCGGCAGATCGGCCGTCCCTCGCCCCCCGGTGTCGCCGAAGTGCTCAGCTCCGAACCGCCCCGCCCGGCGGCCAACGCCTGAAGGTCGGCCGCGATCTCTTTGATTCTGATTTATCCGTGTCCAGAGATTTGGAAAGAGAATGGCAGAAAAGTTAACCTGACCCTAAATTTCCCACTAAATTTCCCAACCCGGATATCGAGACCGATTTCCGGCGCATCGATGCCAATCATTTTACGGCCAAACGGATGGAGCGGATCATGGAAGTCATCCGCGGCATTCGCAACATCCGCAGCGAGATGGACATCAACCCGGGACGGCAGATTCCGGTCGTTCTCGACTGCCGCACCGCCGACGCCCTGTCCGTCGTGCGGGAAGGGGAGAGATACATCCGGGCGCTGGCGCGCGTCGATGCCCTTCACTACGGGGTCGGCATCGACCGCCCGGAAAAGGCGGCCACCCAGGTGGCCGGCGAGGTGGAGATCCTGGTACCGATGGCCGGTCTGATCGACCTGGCGGAAGAGGAAAAACGTCTGCAGCGGGAGGTCGCCAAGGTTGCGAAGGACGTCGACCTGTTCGAGAAAAAGCTCTCGAACGAGGCGTTCGTGGCCAAGGCGCCGGCCGAGGTCCTGGAGAAGGACCGCAGCAAGCTGGCCCATCCTGCAGAAAAGCCTGGAGCGGATTCAAAGCCTGCGCTAGCGGGCGGACGTCGCTCTTTCCGGATATAGTCATGACGCGAACCTACGCCCTTGTGGCCCTGGCGGCGGCTCTCCTGAGTGGTCTTGGCCTGTTCTGGGCCGCTGGATCCATGCCGCAAATCGCAGAAGAGAACGCCCTGCTGGAGAGTAGTCAGGCGCTTTGCCTTGGCGCATCCGCTCTCGTTGCCGCCATTCTGGCTCTGAAGGATCGGCCGCATCGTTTCATCTGGGCGTTTTACCTCCTTTTCTCTCTCTCCATGTTCCTGCGCGAAGTGGACGTGGAGGATTTTGGATTGCCCACGCTTCTCATCGTCCTGGGCAGCGGTCTCGGCCGCAACATTCTTCTCGCTGTCTGCTGGCTGGGTCTCCTGGCCTGGTTCCTGCGGGATCCCCGCGCCAGGAGCACCGGCCTGCTGCGTTTCCTGTGGCCGTGGTACGGCATCATCTTCTGTGCCGGCTGCCTTTTCTACGCGGCCGGACTCCCCTTCGACAAACAGTGCTTTCCCCTGCAGAAACAGGCTTCCAGGCTGATGGAGGAGCTGTTAGAGTTTGCCGGCGCGCTTCTCCTTCTGCAGGTCCCGCTCGCCGGCATTCTCCCCCTGCTTCGGCCATCGGCGCCGGCGACGGTCCAGCTGCGCGACCTCGATGTGGAACGCCCCGAAATTCCAGAGGAAGAGCTGGACCCGGAGGAGAGACGGCGGGCCGTCTGAGATCCGTAACCCCATCCCGATGCAAGAGGTCGAGCCATGACGCGCTACATCAATCTCGATCGCATGGCGGCCGTGCAACTGACGACGCCGGCCGACAATCCGCTGGTGACGGACGACAGCCGGCTCATCGACGTCTGGTTCAGCGGCGCCGTGGTGCGTACTCTACTAAAGGGTCAGGTCTCAACTTGTGACAATACCAAAATACCCTTCCACCCGATCAATCTTCTGTTTCAACTGCCGATCTTTCCCGGCCTTCAGTACCAGCCTCCGGCTTGCCTGGGATACCGCCGCGTCGCTTATCCCGAAGCGCTCCCCTATCTCCTTCAGCTTTGCGCCGCTGTATTTCTGGCAGCAATAGATGCTGATATTTCTCAAGAGCCTTTCGTCTCCCGGCTCTGCCTCGATCTTTGCCATGATTTCATCCATCGAAGGACGCAGCGTCAGTTCCCTTACTGCCGGAAGGTTTCTACCGTCCCGCTTCTCTCCCAGATTTCGCTCCGACACCTCTGCGACGAACTTCGGGCTCCCCAATACTGTCGAGGCAACCGCCTCTTTCAATGGGCTGTCGTATTTGTTATCGAGAAGATCTTCCACGAATTTCCGATATCGCGTTTTCGCTTGAGCGCTTCCACCGCCAAAATAGCCAAGGATGAAATCCGTTTTCAGCCATTCAGGCGCCTTGCTTTGGCCTATGTAGCCACGGTAGCTGGACCATTGGTGTTCCTCCGGCCGGACAACCATTCCGGCCCTTACCGGGTTCAGATGAATGTAGCGTGAGAGCTCGGCGGCATATTCATCGGCCTCCACAAGGATTGCCTTGTATCTTCCCTGGAACAGGTGGCCGGCCCTCTTGCGCTTGATGTTGAAATAGGTGGTGTACGCGCCGTTTACATGTCTCATGATCTGGGAAAGGTTTCCCGCGGGCGTTTCCAGAAGCAGATGATAATGGTTGCGCATCAGACAATAGGCATGGATGAGCGCCCCGTATCGCACAACAGCCGATTCCAGGTACGAGAGGAACTTCTCCCTGTCCTTCTGGCTCTTGAATACGTCCTTCTGCTCATTGCCACGCG